>Ga0206106_100650_pt1 | contig 12631 bp, 9 predicted proteins | sample 1B1ome_FD_148677 | JGI IMG/M metagenome (GOLD analysis project Ga0206106, IMG submission 148677) | Enriched microbial communities from leaf-cutter ant dump, University of Wisconsin, Madison, United States - 1B110A | ecosystem: Environmental > Terrestrial > Nest > Insects nest > Nest dump | place... | reverse complement strand
GATTACCAGCTTTATCTGGCACTCAATGACATCGAACATTCCAAAACGAAAGCCAATCATCCGCAGACCAACGGTATTTGCGAACGCTTTCACAAAACCATCTTGCAGGAGTTCTACCAGGTGGCATTCCGGCGCAAGATTTACCAGTCCATTGAAGAGTTACAACACGATCTGGATGATTGGATGGCGTACTACAACAGTGTGCGGACTCACCAGGGAAAAATGTGCTGTGGACGCACCCCGATGCAAACTTTAATTGACGCAAAGAAGATATGGGACGATAAAATTACCGAATTGAATAACTGAATCTGATCTAACAGGCACTCGTCAAATCGGGTAACTGTCAGACCAGATCTCAACTACTACAGACAGGGTATGTTCATTACTGCTGCCACAATATCATTTAATACACACCGCCCGCACCTGATGAATATCGGTAATTCCCTGCAACACTTTTTCAATCCCGTCCTGTTTCAGGGTGCGCATACCATCATGTAGTGCGGTTACCAGCATTTCAGCAACACGTGCGTGTTCTTGTATATTTTTCTTGAGTGCGTCGGTAGCAGTCAGCAATTCATGCAAACCTACCCGGCCGGCATAGCCCGTTTGTGTACAGTGCTCACAACCGATCGGTTCATACAGGATAAGCTGCCCGTTTTCATCGCCATACTGCTGAACCCAGCGGGATTCAATTTCACGGTAGGCAGCATCAGGGTCAGCTTTGAAGTGCTCGATATTCTTCAGTTCTTCACAATACTCTGTCAGCAGTGCCTGAATTTCCTCCCGGCTGGCCACGTGAGGTTTTTTACATTTGCATAGTCGCTTGGCCAGACGTTGTGCCAGAATCCCGAGCAAGGCATCAGCAAAATTGAACGGATCCATACCCATATCCAGCAAACGAATGATGGATTCGGGTGCACTGTTGGTATGCAGGGTTGCGAAAACCAGATGTCCGGTAAGCGAAGCCTCGATACCGATGCTGGTTGTTTCCTTGTCACGCATTTCACCCACCATGATGATATCGGGATCGGCTCGCAGAAAGGATTTCATTATCGTGGCGAATGTCAGGCCGGCTTTAGGGTTGATCTGCACCTGACGCAACCCTTTTTGCGTAATTTCAACCGGATCTTCTGCCGTCCAGATTTTGGTCTCCGGCCGGTTCAGATATTTGAGAATGGAGTGCAGCGTCGTCGTTTTACCGGAGCCCGTCGGACCGCAGACGAAGAACAGTCCGTAAGGTTTACTGATGATCGATTTCAGTCGTTCCAGATTGAAGGGGGTAAATCCCATTTTCTCCAATGGAATCGGCTCACCCGCAGCCAGAATACGCATCACCACATCTTCCACACCGCCAGCCGAAGGAATCGTCGCGACCCGAAGCTCGATATCGAGAGGCGCAAACTTGCGAAACTTGATCTTGCCATCCTGTGGTTTGCGCTTTTCTGAAATATCAAGATCACACATAATCTTGATACGGGTCACGAGTGGATTGCGGTAACTGGCAGGAATTTCAATATAAGGCATCAATGAGCCATCCTTGCGGAAGCGAATACTGGTTTTTCCCTTACTTGGCAAGGGTTCGACATGAATATCCGAAGCACCTGTTTTATAAGCATCTATGATGATACGGTTGACCAGCTTGACCAGTTCGTTGTCCGCAGCAGCAGAAGCTTCATCCGTATCGATCTCTCTGGCTTCTTCCTCGCCATCCCCCTCGCCCAGATTAGAAAGCATTTCATCGATGCTGCCTCCCAGATTCTCGGTTTCATTACCGCCATAAAACAAATCCAGCATGGCCTGAAATTCGCGCCGGGTACAAACCGTATAGATGATCTTACGTTTTGGAAAAATCTGGTTGACGATACGTAATGCCCTGATACGTTCGGGGTCCAAGGTCAGTACCATCAGCCCTTCAGTTCCATCATCGATTGGCAGCCAACTGTTGCTCTCGACAAATTCACGCTTGAGATTCTTGAGCAGATCCATCGGCTTGATCCGATCCGAGCGGTGTCGTTCATATCTCACACCGAAGAAGACAGCCAGCGCCTCGCCCACCTGCGTCACACTGATGCCAAATTCATCGATCAGCACATCTTCCAGATCACGACCCGTCTCACGTGCCTGCCTGGTTGCCAGTTCAAACTCACTGGCGCTGATCACAGCATTGACGATCAACTGATCATAACGGGTTCTGCCCAGTAACTGCTGCATTTGACGCTGCCTGAGGGCAACTGCCAGCACCTGACAGATTTCACTCAGCTCATCCACAACCCTTTGTGAGAAAGGTTCGTCGGCCTTGTTGTTGATGAGCTGCACCACGCCCAGCAGATCGTTATCACTGGCACTCAGAATCGGTACCACAAGCATCTGTTTGGTCCGGTAGCCGGTCCGCTTGTCCACTTCCTGCAGAAAACGCAGATATTCACTCTGTTCCCTGAGCTCGCATCGGTCATAAACATCTCTGAAATTGACAACTTTTTTGTGCAATCCCACAAAGCCGGCAATACTGTGTTCGCTGATGGGCAGTTTCAGATTCTGCCAAGAATCCAGTCCGGTTTTAACACGTGACGTAAGACTGGCTTTATCGTCACCAAGAGTATAGATCGTCAGGCGATCCGCGTTAAAAATCTCGCAGATGTCCCGACTTGCTTCGAATATGCTTTCATCAACATTTCTTGCCGCCTGAATCCTGTCAATCACAGATTGCAAACGCCCGGCAGAATTCGCCGGGGTTTCATTACTCAGAATAATGCCGGAAGCGGCTTCAGAAGCCAGAGATATGCTCATGTTCACTCTATCCTAGAATTCAAATATCTGATTACTCATCAATCTGCGCAGGTCAAAATGGCTGATTCTGGCAAGAATTTCTTGCATAGTCAGCTCTGCTTCCCCCTGACGCAGATGGGTAATGTATATTTCGGCATCATGCTGCAGTTTATTCAGTTCATCTGCGAGCAAGGTAGGATAGAAATGCCCTGAACGCCTCGCGATATCGTTTTTGACATCACTGAAAGCAGATTCGATGATCAGATAGCGCAGATTGTCAATCCGGTTGATAGCTTCCCATAATTTATCATTGGCCGTGGTATCGCCGGTAAATACCAGACTGGCCTGATCGGAATCGAGTTGGAAACCTGCAGCTGGAACAACATGACAAGCTGGCAGCGGTGTAATTCTGCGCGAACCCAGCACTATAGTCTCACCCACCGCAAATGGCTGGTAACGCATATAGGGGTGGACAGTATTTGGAATACGGGAAAAATCCGGCCAGATATGCCAGTTGAAAATGTGTTTCTGCAGGCATTCCAATGTTGCAGGCAAAGCGTGTACGGTCAGCGGGCGATCACGCAGACTACCAGTCGTATCGACCAGAAAAGGAATGAATGCAATATGATCCAGGTGGGAATGCGTGACAAATACATGATCGATTTTCAGCAGATCATCCAACGCGAGCGTGCCGACTCCGGTACCAGCATCAATCAGAATATCTTCATCCAGCAGCATCGCAGTGGTATGAGAATTACTCCCGATTCCACCACCACAGCCCAATACTTTCAATCTCAAGTTTATGAACCCTCCACCCCGGATTTAATAGCAACCACCAACAGATCATTTGCTTTAACAGATGGAGGATTACGGCTGATTCCCGTTATTTGAGCAACAAAACCGGCACAGTCGAAAGCTGGATCAGTTTGCTGGCAACCGAACCGAGCAACAATCCCTTGACTGCACCCAATCCTCGCGGACCAATAACGATCTGGTCACACTGTATTTCCTCGGCAAATTGCAGGATCATGGTCACTACCTCCCCCACCACGATATGGTGCCGGTAGGTAACGCCCTTTTCTTCCAGATAGCTGCGGGCCTGCTGTAGATTTCTAAGACCTTCCTCACGATAATAATCCCCAATCTCTTCCTTGCTGACAAACATGGAAACATTGCCGGTCAGTGGTATCCGCACGTTCAACAGGTGAATCTCCGGTTTTTCGCGGTACCAGTCGAGTCTTTTCACAAATTCCTCAATCGCCCGTCCGGAAGCTTCAGAACCATCGACCGGCAGTAACATTTTCAACATAAAGCACCTCTTTCTCTCTCACGTATATTTGATCATAGACTATGCTTTGGTGCAGCCATCCCTGTTACCTCATTGCAGCATGCCCGACCGGATCATCCGGTTCAATCTTTTCCCAGTAAATCCATGGATACCCGTGCTTTTTTCTGTATCCGGACCGTCAACCATTTTCCGGTCCCGATCACCAGCAGCGAACAGGCTACCGGCACCAGCCATTGTAGGTAGGCAGCTTGTGTTGCAACCCATTCCCGGCTGACCGTATCACCTGTGAGCAAATCACCGGCAATCCAGCCAAGCAAACCGGCACCGATGACGACAATGACAGGAAAACGCTCGATCCATCTCATCACCAGCTTGCTGCCCCAGACGATAATGGGAACACTGAACAACAGGCCGAATATCACCAACGCAAGATTGTCCTTGGCTGCACCAGCAATTCCCATGACATTATCCAGACTCATCACCGTATCGGCGATGATAATGGTTCTGATCACGCCTGGCAGAGTGGTCGCTCCCCCTTTCACAACCGGCCCGCTTTCGCTGGCAGGCTCCGGCAACAGCAGTTTAACGCCGATCCATAACAACAACAAACCACCAATAATTTTCAGATAAGGCAACGCCAACAGCTGGAGCGCAAAAAAGACCAGCAGGATTCGTATCCCGATCGCCCCTGCCGTTCCCCAGAATATTCCCTGATTACGCTTATTCTCCGGCAGATTCCGGCATGCCAATGCAATCACCACAGCATTGTCTGCACCCAGAGCGATATCGATGGCAATGATCTGAAAAACGGCAATCCAGAACTGTGGATCGGTCACATCCATATTTTCTACTCCTGTCGCCCGGAAATAAATGCAAATACCTCATCCTGCCGGCGCAAGGTATCCCGGTAACCCAGATCAATCAGTGCCTGGCAAAAAGGAGCCTCAAACAATACATAACTGAGCATGGCAGAACCCTTCGGACCCATTGCCCCGGCAGCATGGAAAAAGTAGCGGATCGGGCGCGGCAAACTGCTGGCATACGCCTGCGTCAATTCATCGATCCTTTCGCTGGGTGTAATCACCATACAATCCACCGTACGCAACGCAGAAATATTTCCCATTTGTGTCTCGGGAATCAGACTCAATGTCTGATTGATACGCTGCAAACGCTCAAGATCACCATCTAAGGTATCGACGAAAATACTATTCATCACATGCCCGGCAATCTGCGCCAGCGGCGGATATCCAGTTACCTTGACACGTTCGCAATCCGTTTCCTTTTTCTCGTTCACACCAATCACCAGCAAGCGGTCTGCACCGAGATGCAATGCGGGGCTGAGCGGTGCAAGTTGCCGCATGGAACCATCACCAAAATACTCACGATTGACCCGGATTGCCGGAAAAATGAATGGAATCGAAGCGGATGCCACCAGATGCTGAACACCAATGCGCGAAGGAACACCGATGCGCTGCGCGCGTTTCCAGGGAATGACGCTGGGATTGGCCTGATAAAAAGTAACTGACTGCCCGGATGCATACCCCCAGGCCGTTATTCCGAGTGCGTGCAATGCCTCTGCATGAATGCTCCTGCGTATTCCTCTGAAGGGCAAGTGACAGGCCAGTAACTGCCTGAGTGGTGTATTATCCAGTAGCGAAACAGGCTTGCCCGCCATTCTGCTCGACACGATCGAACCAAAATAACGCAGCGCATTATGCAGCACCCCGATCAGATCGGAACGATAGATCTGTCCGGTATGAAGGTTGCTCCATACCGCTTCCAGTCGCTTGATTCCGGTAGGAAAGTGAGTGGCAGCCATGGCAAGACCAGCAGCATTGATTGCGCCGGCGGAAGTACCACAGACAACCGGAAAAGGACTGCGGGCGTGCGGGGGCAGCATTTCGGCAATTGCCCGCAACACGCCTATCTGATAAGCAGCTCGTGCACCGCCTCCGGTCAGAACCAGGCCCAGTTTCGACGGTTGAGAACCCTGTGAAGCCATTTCATCCACAGACAATTTACCTTATCCCGGTTTTTACCAGTACCAATCCTCTGCTCCTGTTTTATCTTTCCAAGTTTCCTGCCCACCATACAACACATGCAGTACAAAATTCCTGCAAACCACCTGACCTGATACGCTGCCGATTACATCAGCATCGCGCTACCCGCGCGACTATACAACATTCTCACCTCTGCGAGCCATTTTCCTTCGACTGACAACGTCAAACTAGATTAACGATAATCCGGCCAAACTACGGGATACAATCCTGACATGCCACAGTGCTAAAATACCATCACGCAACCATAGTCTGTGCTTCCTTTATAACCCATCTGCAAAATACACCATGACACATACCGGGCTTTTTCCCTCAGTCGAACCTCATGATCACGGCATGCTCTCGCTGGATGACACTCATACCATGTATTGGGAACAATCCGGTAATCGGAACGGTATCCCCGTTTTATTCCTGCACGGTGGGCCGGGGGCGGGTGCCACACCTGCCCATCGACGTTTCTTTGACCCTGCGCGTTACCGGATCATCATTTTCGACCAACGTGGCGCCGGACGTTCATTGCCGCTGGGTGAGACCAGAGAAAATACTACTCCGCTGCTCATCGAAGATATCGAAACCTTGCGGCAGCACCTCGATATCGAACAATGGCTGATTTTTGGCGGCTCCTGGGGCAGCACACTGGCACTTGCCTATGGCGAGGCCCATCCTGATCGCTGTCTGGGATTCATCCTGCGCGGCATCTTTCTTTGCCGACCCGGTGAAATCAATTGGTTCCTATACGGCTTGCGCAATTTTTTTCCCGAAGTCTGGCGCGAATTTGTCGCCCGCCTCTCACCGATCGAACAATGCGACATTCTTTCTTCTTACTACCGTTTACTGATGGATCCCGATCCCGCTGTTCACATGCCAGCGGCGAAAGCGTGGGGACGCTACGAAGGGAGTTGCTCAACCCTGCTGCCCAATCCTGACACGATCGATTATTTCATCAGTGACACAGTTGCGCTCGGCCTGGCAAAAATAGAAGCCCATTACTTCAGAAATAATATCTTTCTGCCGGAAAACAGCCTGCTCGAGAATGTACATAAGATCCACCATCTGCCTGGTGTCATCGTACAAGGGCGTTACGATGCCGTTTGTCCGATCGTCAGCGCACATGACCTGCACTTGGCCTGGCCGCAGGCCGACTATATCGTAGTCAATGATGCTGGTCACTCGGCCTGGGAGCCCGGCATCCTGGCCGAACTCATCAAGGCCACCGAGAAATTCAAAAATGGGCGATCAGCAGATTTGTAACTTGATCGCCCGGATCTGACCCTTTTGCTACTTCTGCGCGCTCTTCGCATCAGCAGTGATCGATTACGACTACATCATAGGCTTCATCGCGAAGCTGACACAGCAAAAGCCCGGGAACTCATCGCCCTGGCTCAGCGTCACGACTGGCGCTCGAAGCCATGCAAAGTTTTGTCGATGACATTCTGCACCACCGCATCTTTGACAACGAGGAGCTGGCGCTGATGGAAGAACTCTCGCCGCTGCTGCGCAAACTGGCACAGGGCAGGAAAATATCAGGGCTGGATGCCTATGAGTACTGAGCCGACCACCGCCGCGCAACTGCTGGAACGTATTGCTGTTGGTGAGCACAGTCGCCAGCAATTCAAACGCCGCATCAAACATCCGGATGCACTGGCCGCCGAACTGGTGGCCTTTTCCAACAGCGGTGGCGGTGCGCTGCTGATTGGCGTAAATGACGATGGCAGCATCGCCGGGCTGGATACCGCGGAAGTGCGGCGTACCAACCAAATGCTGAGCAACACCGCCAGCCAACACATGCGCCCACCCATCAGCTTTCAGACTGAAAATGTGCTGACGGAGCAAGGGCTAGTCATTGTCGTCACCATTGCCGATGGCATATCCAAACCCTACCTTGATCATCAGGGCCGCATCTGGATCAAACAGGGCGCGGACAAACGCCAGCTGATTGCTCGCGAAGAACTGCAACGCATGTTCCAGCGTGCCGGGCTGGTATATGCCGATGTAGTTCCCGTGGCCGATACGAGCAGTGCCGATCTGGATGAGGCCGCCTTTCGCCAGTATCTGAACCAGCACTACGGCAACCGCAGCGACTTTGTCCGCTTGTCGCTGGATGCCACTTTGTAGAACCTGGGACTGGGCGACGGGCGCGAGCTGAATCTGTCGGGCTTGCTGTTGTTTGGTCGCTATCCCCAACGCTGGCGGCCAGTGTGTGCCATTAAAGCCGTAGCCTTTCCCGGCACCAGCATTGCCGACATCCGCTATCTGGACAGCCAGGATATCGGCGGCACCCTGAGCAACCAATATGCCGAGGCACTGGCTTTCATCAAACGCAACCTGCACCGCGTACAAGGCAATCAGGGCTTCAACTCTCCTGGCATTCTGGAAGTGCCAGAAATCGCCCTGCAGGAACTGCTGGTCAACGCCCTAGTACACCGCGACTACTTCACCAGCGCATCCATCCGCATTCTGGTGTTTACCGACCGCATCGAAATCATCAGCCCCGGCCACCTGCCCGACAGCCTGAATCTGGACGATATCCGCCACGGCAAAACCAATCGCCGCAACCCCACGCTCAGCGAACACGCCTTTCGCCTGCTGCCATATCGTGGCATGGGCAGCGGCATCCCCCGCGCACTGGAAGAATGGCCGCAGATCGAGCTGATCAGTGAAGTTTCGGGCAACCAATTCACTGCACGGGTGCAGCGCCCACAGGCGCAGTGGCAAACGGATGCGCAACCAATCAAAGCTCCAACCGCAGGGCCAGTAACCGAACAAACAACCGAACAAGTTGGCAAACTGTTGGCTATTTTGGAATCAGGCGCCCTGAGCACCAAAGGACTTATGCAGAGATTGCAACTAAAGCACAGACCCAGCTTTCTGGAAAACTACCTTCAACCCGCGTTACAAGAATTCCTGGTTGAAATGACGCAGCCTGATTCTCCTCGCAGCCCAACTCAGCAATACCGCCTGACCATCCTGGGACAGCAATGGCTGCAAAAGGCTAAAGAAAACAAAAACCATGAGTGATATGCAGAAGAGGAGCACAGTCACGGGGTCATGCTACCAAGGCGTACGGACAACTCATCGGACGGAACTTTAACCCGCTGGATTTACTGCTGTTACTGCGAACGGCCAGATCCATAATCAATAACGGTTGTTATACTTATTTTCTTGGTTCTGGAACTGACCCTTTGACTCCGCGCCTATCAACTGCCTGGCTCATCCTTCATACGGCCCATAAGCGGGCGAACGCCCAGAATTCCCGTGCTTGTGACAAATTTCAAACGAATGTATTGTCCGGTTTATGGATAGACAAAATCCTGCTACCCGCTGAAGCGAGTATTTCATTTTCTTAATCAGAAATCGCCTTACATGGCCGCAGATACCAGGTTTATATTTCCCTGCCTTTGGATCACAGATTGGTTGAAGCAATCTCTTTAAGATTCTCGTAAATATATTCCGCCGGGTTTAGAGAGGTATTTTCCTGATCTCTGAATTCGCGGACTATACGATTCAGGGCAAATCTGTTCATAAAACCCTTATCACAGAGCTCGACGAAATCATCCTTGGAAATTCCTGTCATCACTTCAAAGAATTGCGAAGATTTGGTTTGAATAACGTCGTCAATATTGTATTCCCGCTCGTAAGTCATATAAATAAAGTCAGCCATACAGATTGCGAGGCGTTTGATTTGCGTAGCATACCACTTTTTTCTGGTTTGCCTTTCCTTGTCTTTATCTTTTTCAGCAAAATCTTCGATGATTTTTTCTTTTTCATCCCGGCTGAGATTGGGATCTGATTTCATTACTTCAAGCTCGGAAGCATCACGGCCGATTTGTATCAGTTCTACAGCTGTAATTACGCCGACTTCCTGGGTTTGATATCCTTTCACTTTTTTCAGAATATCCAGCAGATAAGGATATTCTTCCAGCAGTTTCAGTTTCCCGAAATTCACCAGCACGTTCGATGTAATTCTGCGGGCCAGCGCAATGCGTGATCCTTCATGATTCAGAACTTCGAAGATATTTTTAGCGATTGTAGGCGTGCTAACCAGACTGCCTTCGTAAAAACGCTTAATATCCAGTGTATTGCATAAACCTTCCGTTACGATCTCCAGGTTATCCTTGTTGATATCGGTTTTCTGTTCATAACTTTCCTGCTGGTCAACTTGATCAGCAATATTGCTTGCACAATCGTAAGTCACCTGCAGACAACGGGTGATAGCAAAATCAAAAACCCACGCTCTGGGTTTGAGTGATTGTTTCGTTTTTTCATTCACCCATGCTGACTGAACGCGGAAAATCGCCTGGAAGTAACTTTCAGCAGATTGAGTATCGTTTAAAATCAGAATGCTGTCCCATTCTCGAATAGTAACGCCTGTCAGAAATCGCCCGCAGGTAAAGGTAATCGTGCCGATTTTCTTCGGGTTCTCGTTTGCTTCCTGAATTTTCTTTTGTACTAATGACTTATCTTTAGCGATGATGCGATCATCATCCTTTTTGTCATCAGATCCCGAAGCGTTGATCAGAAAAAAACTGGAGAAATACGGGTGAGATTCCAGTTTTTTAATGAGCGCTGAAATAGAGCTGACACGGTTCAGCCACCAGACGGTATGTCGCTTGGGCGGGCATCCCAGCTGACTGCCTAACTTGCCGTAAACGCTAATGGAACGCGCTTCATGCCCAGATTTTGTTAATCCATCAATAAAATGATCAACCGCATCTTCATGAATGAATCGGCCATTGTTATCGGTTTCAAACAATCGGTTCAGCGAAAAATCAATATCATCCGTTTTAAAGGTTTCTCTTTGTTCGGCAATATCTTCATCGGTAATTTCAATCGCCGAAATATTGAGATCGGGCATCAAACGATAAATTTTTTCTGCTAACTCTTGTGGATCAGCTTTGATTTCTTCCTGCTTGTTTTGTTGTTCATCGAGGTAGCTGTAGGTATAAACCTGCTGCGATGAAAAATCATCCTGCTCGATCAGGCGAAAAGGTGTTCCAGATAAATCAAGGCGACAAATGAACTTGAGTTTTTCTAGGATGCCTCTTGCCCGTTCAGTGCGGCTGCCGTAGTGGACTTCATCAAAAATAACCAGATCCCAGGAAATTTCCGGAATTTTGTGCAACCGCTCTTTTGTATTTCCTTCCGCGTCAATCCACAAGTCTTGTAAGGAAACACATAAAACAATCGGGCCACTTGACAGTGGAAAATCACCGTTATCATTCAGGCTCGGATCGGCGGGACGATCCGATTTGGGTTTTGCCCGAATACCCGTCCAGCCATCAAAATCGACCTGTTCATTAACCGTATCGATCCATTCGCCGATGACATCGGGTTTATAAGTAACAATCAGTGTGTTACGTGCATTGAGCCTTTTAGTCAGATGAATACTGGTAAAACACTTGCCAAACCGCATTTTGGCATTGATGAGAAAGCGGTCGGCGTGCGTCGCAGAACCGATGACTTCCGGCGGATAATCTTTGCTGAATCATTTGACGGCCTTATCAATTGCCGAAGACTGTTCCTTGCGCAGTTGATAGTGTTCCGTACGAGAGCAACCGTTGACGATTTCGTTGTAAGCGCGCCGGACATCTTTAAACGGATCACCCCTGTTTTGAGCTTCAAACCACTCCTTGCCTGGTGCATCTTCTATTCTCCGGCAACCGTTTTTAATCAATTGATTGTGAATCGTATGATCCTGCACGCCCAATGGAAGTACACCCACAATCTGATAAACCGGATTTTCAGGGTTGGATGTACCAAACTGGTCGAAGATTCTTGCTTCGCCGTTTCTGGTGTGGCCTACTTTTATCCAGCCGATTTTCCTGTATTCCTCAGTGGTGTAGGCATAGAGTTCGAGCTGTTCTCTATGCAACTTCATTTTCGCTATCATTTAAACTTAAATCGCTAGAGCTGGACCAATCTCGAACCTTTTTACGAATGTGAGCCTGTTCATCTTTTGTCAATTTGAATAACTTGAAAAGTTCCTCGTCAGTCCATTTCTTGCTGACATCGACATAAGGAACCCAAGACCATCTATTTGCAGGCAAATCTTGTGTGATTTTTCTTAGCCCCAACAAATATCGGGCAAAATCAGTCTTCAAGTATGAGATAAGTCTTTCGGCTTCTGCTTTGGTTTCAAAACAGTCAATGATGTGTAGTAGTTGAGATCTGGTCTGACAGTTACCCGATTTGACGAGTGCCTGTTAGATCAGATTCAGTTATTCAATTCGGTAATTTTATCGTCCCATATCTTCTTTGCGTCAATTAAAGTTTGCATCGGGGTGCGTCCACAGCACATTTTTCCCTGGTGAGTCTGCACACTGTTGTAGTACGCCATCCAATCATCCAGATCGTGTTGTAACTCTTCAATGGACTGGTAAATCTTGCGCGGGCATGCCACCTGGTAGAACTCCTGCAAGATGGTTTTGTGAAAGCGTTCGCAAATACCGTTGGTCTGCGGATGATTGGCTTTCGTTTTGGAATGTTCGATGTCATTGAGTGCCAGATAAAGCTGGTAATC
>Ga0206106_100648_pt1 | contig 12952 bp, 6 predicted proteins | sample 1B1ome_FD_148677 | JGI IMG/M metagenome (GOLD analysis project Ga0206106, IMG submission 148677) | Enriched microbial communities from leaf-cutter ant dump, University of Wisconsin, Madison, United States - 1B110A | ecosystem: Environmental > Terrestrial > Nest > Insects nest > Nest dump | place... | reverse complement strand
TACCAAAAGAGAAAAGAGAAAAATTGAAAATTTATACCCGAAATTTGAATGAAAATAAGCCAACAACAATACAATTAGAACTATTCCAAAATTTATAAAATCCGTCAATCTATTTTAGGCACACACATCACCCCCGAATATTCGGGACATAATTCACAATCCACAATCCATAATCCATAATCCATAATTCACAATTCAAAATTCAAAATCTCCCCCTTGTCATCGAACGTCCCAGAACAGCTTAGTGCTGGTTCTGTCGCCTCCGATATGTGCGGCGGCGGCATTATAGTTGCTTCCGTTCAGGTTCTGTTCGGCAACGGGATAAGTTAGCCTTACCGGAATATCACTTTGCGACATACCCGCAGGCGGTGTCAGCACAGGATAGTCTAATCTTCTCCATTCCGTCCAGGCATCTAATCCACGATTATAAAGCGCTATCCATTTCTGAGTGCCTATTTTCTCGCGCCAGCTTCCCGCAGCAGTGGTATAGGCTACTGCTTCCTGTGCCAGGTAGTCGTCCGCATCTGCATCAGAGCCACCCCAGTAAGCTATGGAAGCACGGATGGCGTTGTTGTAATGTTCTTCGGCGCTGCCGCTAACGCTAAAGCCTCTTTCTGCTGCTTCTGCCAATAGAAGCTCCACTTCCGTATAATCCAGCAGGTCGGTGGGGAATTGCGGATCCAGCAGCATATCGCCGATGTGAGACCAGGCGCCGTAGCTGTTATTTTCGGCATAAGGCGCTCCTGCATAGTTGCCTTCTCCCGCTTCGGCGGAGTCGGTATAGTACATGCCGATGCGCGGATCGTTAAGCGCGTTCATCGCATCAATGAGTGTACTACAGCCTACAAAATCTTTACGCCCGGTAGTAACCAACTGGATATATAGCGGGCTGGTATTGGGTGTTACACTTTCATAACGCAGCAGGGCATTGTCATCATTGGAGGAAAAAATATCTGCCGATGCGGCTTCCGATACCACGGTGGCCGCCTTTGAAGGATTAACATCGGCCAGCATCATGCCTAACTTCAGCTTCAGGCTGTTGGCAAACTTTAGCCAGGCATTCATATCTCCGTAATAAATCACATCGGCGCTGCCAAAACCTTCATCGTTGATGTCTATCTGATCCAGATCGTTGTCAATACGTTTTAACAGGTCGTCATAAATCGTAGCGGCATCGTCATAGGCGGGCTGTAAATTGTCGGGGTCAAGAGCCTGTGTGTAGGGGATGTCGCCATATACATTGACTAATGTGGACCAGGCATAGACCATCAGCAGATCCACTACTGCGAGCTGGTTTTGCTTTGCCGTTTCATTTGCAGGAGAATTATCCTTCTGTAGCCCGACCTTAGCGGCATGTAAGGCGCTCAGTATTTCCGAATAGACATCAGGGTTGGGAGCGCTCACCATCCATGCCTGGCTGTATAAGGCTCTCCAAAGATTGTCGGGTACGGAATGGAATTGCATGTCGTAATTGCTTTCCTCCGTATAGGTGGTTTGTGTCCAGTACTGGGCAAAAAGATTGAAAGGATTGAAAGCATAGTCGGGCGTACCCATCACATCGCCGAGGCTTTTTTGCGCTGCCGTCAGCAGGGTGGCAGCCGGAACCTCTGTGGGATGCTTGGGATCCTGGTTGAGGTCGGAAAGGTTTTTCTTACAGGAAAAAAGCGTTATTCCCCCCAGTATAAAAATAAGTAATTTTTTCATATATAATATGTTTATTTTTTAATTAGAAATTAAATTTTAAATTGAAGCCGTAAGTTCTTGCCGTAGGCATGCTCCCGGATTGAAAGCCCTGGTAGTTTCCTGAGCTGAATCCGTCTTCGGGATCGGCATCGGGAAGATTTTTAAAGATGATCCAGAGGTTGCGGGCTACAAAAGATATTTCAATGTTTTTGACATAGCGAAGCTCCTGCATCCATTTTGCGGGCAGGCTGTAGCTCAGGCTCAGTTCCCGCAGCTTCACATAGCTTGCATCATATACAAAGGCTTTGTCGGGATTGTAAGCATCTCCGAATGTGCCGTACTCCACGGGTATCCTGATATCATTTTTTGTGCCGTCTTCCTTTACGCCGTCCAGGATAATGCCGCCGGGATGCTCAGGGTCATCAATATCGTTGCGCATGGGATTACCGAGATCATTATTGCCTACAGTTTCGGCGGGCAGGCCGGTACTCAGGCCAAACCAGCGGTCAACGGAAAATACATCGCCGCCTTTGCGGATGCTGATCAAAAAGCTAAGGGTTACGGATTTATATTTCAGGGTATTGGAAACGCCTCCTGTCCAGTCGGGATTGGTATTGCCTATTATATTATCGGCGGTTTCGGAGATAAGATAATGACCGGTTTCATCCACTATTTTATTTCCTTTTTCGTCAAGTACATAATCCGTTCCCCTGATAATGCCATAAGGTTGTCCCAGTGCGGCATTCAGCGTAGGCGTACCCCAGTTTACCAACTGAATATTGTCAATATCGGGGAGCTTCATAATCTTGTTGCGATTTCTTGCATAGTTGATGTTGATCATCCAGGAGAAATTGCGTGTTTTTACAGGAGCTATAAACGCGGAAAGTTCCATACCGCTGTTCCTGATATCACCGGCATTCACGTATTTGTAGTTATAGCCGGTAGCGCCGGATACCGGTATCGCCATGATCTGATCTACCGAGTGGGTATTGTACCAGGTAAAATCCAGGCCGGCACGGTTGCGCCAGAAAGCCAGCTCTAATCCGGCTTCCGTGCTTTTGGTGCGTTCGGGTTTGAGGTCTTCGTTATTTTTGGTATAGCCTATATGATACACCGGCTGTCCCTGGAAGGGTGCGCGGGGATATTTCAGGTCGGTAATACTGTGTGCCGGTGCATCATTACCCACTTCCGCATAGTTGAGCCTGGCTTTTCCAAATGTGAGTATGTTATTTTCCGGAAGCAGCTTTGAAAAAACAAAGCCCAGCGATGCGGAAGGATAATAATACGCATCATGAGATTTCGGAAGTGTGGAAGACCTGTCTCTGCGCAGGGTGAGGTCTGCAATAAGCAGGCTTTGATAATCAAGCGTGGCTCCGGCAAATATGCCGTTGACACCCACCCGTTCATCTATTTCCTCCGGGGGAGCGAGCAGGTTGACGGAATTGGACAATGCGTAAAAGCCGGGAATGACTAACCCGCCGTTAGTAATGGAAAAAACACTTTCATGATGTGTTCTGCGGATATTGGTTCCTACCAGTCCTGAAAGCTTAAAAGCATCAGACAATTGTTTATGGAAATTGGCTATGAGATCATAGTTCATTTCGCTGTAGTTATGATTATACCTGCTGTAAGAAGGCGTTTCCACGCTGCCTACCGCATTACGCTCTTCCTGCTGCTCATGATAGGCATCCATACCTGCGCGTGCGACTATATCTAACCAATCCGTAGCGGCATAGTTGACCGTAATGTTTCCGAAGGAGCGCAGGCGACTGTCGTTTTCATAATTCTCATAAATATTCCAGTAAGGATTGTTCCAGTAAATGGGAAACAGGTAATCAGGATCCAGGTAGTTCCAGGTAGCGTTAGTGCCTTTTTCCCGGAAATACGCTTCCCGCAGCTCTTTAATGTCCACATTGGTCTGCCACCACTGCCGGAAATTGCCCGCTACGCTGCCGTTGTAGCCGGTATTGTTCCTTCCTTTTCCATTGATACTGGAAACATTGGCAGAGGCGCTTACCGAGAGTTTTTTAGTGAGCTTATAAGAGCCGCTGACATTCACCATATCTTTTATCAGGCTGCTGTTTTCCGTAATGCCTTTATCTGTGGTGCGGGTATAGCCTACGGAAAAGCCGCCGTCTTCATTGGCGCCGGCGGCCGTGATGCTCAGGTTGGAGCTGAAAGGTTTTACAAAAAAGGAGGAGGGGTCGTTAGCTGCGGCTTTCCAGGCTGTTTTCTTATGATAGTAAGGCGAGTTGGGGTCTAAAGATTTCCAGTCATATATCATGGTACTGTTGTCGAAGCGTGCGCCAAAGGAGGCATCCTCACTTGTGGGAACTACTAATTCGTCCACACCATTGCCCAGGATATCGCGATATAAAAAATAGCCGTCCGGTGATTCGTAATAAGGACCGTAGCCTCCACCGTATTCTTTTTGGTATTTTATCCAGGTGCTTTTATCTATGGAGCCGGTGGTAAACCCGGAATTGACGGTAATGCCAAAACCCGGCCGCCCGGCCTTTTTGGTAGTAATGAGGATAACCCCGTTGGCGGCACGCGAGCCGTAAAGCGCTGTGGCTGCCGCACCTTTCAGCACGGTAACGGATTCAATATTGTCAGGATTGATATCGGCTGCCGCATTACCGTAATCATAACCCACAGAGCCTATCTGTTGTAAATAAGTATTGGTATTGGAATTATCCACCGGTACGCCATCCACTACAAACAGCGCCTGGTTATTGCCGTCTATGGATTTTATGCCCCTGAGCACTACATTGGTGGAGCCGCCGAGATTATTATTGCGTTCGATATCCAATCCGGCTACCTTGCCCTGCAGGGCATTGATGAAATTGGATTCGCGTGTGGCGGTTATTTCCTGCCCGTTTATTTTCTGGGCGGAGTAGGGCAGGTCGTTCTTGTTGCGGCGTATGCCATAAGCCGTTACAACGATTTCTCCTAATGCCTGCTGCTGCACCTGCATCCTGATCAGCAGGGGAGCTTGTGTTATTTCCACTTCCTGCCTTTCGTAGCCGAGCGCCTGTATTACAAGGATTCTTGTAGTTACCGGCACTTCAAGAGAAAATTTTCCTTCATCGTCTGTAACCGTGGCGATAGCCGTTTCGCCTGCGGAAACCCTTGCTCCGGGCAGTCCGTGCCCTGTTTCGTCGAGTACCTGTCCCCGTACCGGCTTTCCTTCTGCATAAGCCAGGCAGGAAAGGTTAGTGAGCAAAGCCAGGAACAGCAACCGGATAATAATAAGAGGATTCGGGTGTAATGATTGCTTTTTCATAAGTTCATTTTTTACAGATTATAAAATCTGCGCAAATGAACAAAGGAAAATGCCGTCAGTCAATTACCAATATTGGTAGTTTTTGGATTATGGATTTTGAATTATGGATTTTGAGGACTTCCTTGTCAATTAATAATTAATAATTATACTAAGTTGTTTTTGTTTTTTTAAGAATTTAATAGTTTGATTTTTAGCCGATTGAATAGGTGAAAATCGTAATTGCCAGGGCAATTCAGTATAATAATTAATAATTCAAAATCCAAAATTCATAATTATCCCCTTGGTGATTCTTTCATGTAAGCGCAAACGATAAGACAATCTCCGTGCCTTTCCCTTTTTCAGAATTGACAGTCAGTGTCCCGGCTATCTGCCTTGCTCTTGCTTCCATATTTTTCAATCCGTTGCCGCCCGTCTTATTGCTGTTGCCGGGCTGTGCCGCATCGAAGCCTGTGCCATCATCTTTGATGCTCAGCGTCAGCCTGCCTTTATCCAGGTATAAACCGACCGATACTGTTTTACAGGCTGCGTATTTCACGATGTTGTTCAGCGCTTCTTTATAGATGAGCAACAGGTTTTTTCTTTGTTCTATTGTCAGCGGTATGGCCTCGTCAATGCCTTTACTGTCGAACAGGTAACGGATATCCGTATGCTGAAACAAAACGGCTGCAATAGATTTAAGCCGGTCGGTTGTATGCTGCACGGAATCATTTTCAGGATTGATGCTCCATACCAGGTCGCTGATGCGCTCGGTCATCACGCGGGAGGCATTGCCCATCTTGTTGAGAATATCCATAGCTTCATCCTGCCGTTGCTTTTTTAATTTTCCTGTGGCAATTTCACTGTAAAAATTAAGACTGCTGAGCGTGCTGCCGATATCGTCGTGCAGGTCGCGGCTGAGACGCAGACGTTCGGCAAGCAGCGCCTGCCTGTTTTCCTGCTGTTTGCGCTTTCGAAAGCGGTAGAAAGCGTAAGCGCCGGCGCCGGCGAGCAATACGCCGGCGAGAAGATATAAATTGTGCTCTGTTCTTTCGGCCTGTAATTCGTTTTCTTTCATGACCAGCGCTGTTTTTTTCAGTTTCAGCTCCGCAGCCTGAAGTGATTTTTGCTGTTGTGATATTGTAAGCGCTTTTTCATTTGCGATCCTTTTGCTTGACTCCGCGTCTAAGAGTGCCTGTGTATTCAGATAATTAAGATGCTGCAGGGCTTTTTCTTTTGTTACAATCACTAACTGCTGCTTTTGTCTTTCCAGCTCCAGAAGCCGCAACTGCATTTGTGTGTGAGTAGTTTGCTGCTCTGCCTGTAGCACTGCTATCTGCTGTTCTTTTTTTTCTGTCTCGTATTGTGTCTTTAGATTCTGTATGACGGTTTGCCTGTTCATATTCAGTGCCGCATCTTTCATCAGGTAAAATTTTCGGAGATGTTCAATAGAAAGATCGTACTGCTGTTTTTGAAAATAGATTTCTGCAAGCACGTCATGGCAATTCATTTTTGTCAGCCTGTTGTTTAGTGAAACGGCCAGCTCGTTTGCTTGCAACATATAAAATGCAGCACTATCGGTGTTACCGAGATTCAGGTAGCATTTACCCAGTTCAAAATCAATGTTTGCTTTGCTCATCGGGTCGGGTTTCACCTCTTCTGCAATCCTGCGGGCAGCATGGAGCGCAGCTTTTGCGGCAATATTATTTCCGGAATAGGCATCGGCAGTTCCTTTGTGATAACACAGCATCATATTGCCCCAGGCATCACCCATGGGTTTGCTGATTGCTTCATAAGCTTCGATATAGCTGCTGGCTTCTTCAAATCTGCCGGTCTGATTGCAGCATGTAATAAGAGCTCCCAGGCGGTTTCTGTATTCCACCTTTGAGATTGCCGGAGGCTTCGGCGCAATAGATTTTTTTGCGTAGAGATATGCTGTTTCATAATCGGCAAGCGACATGTAAAGATTAGCGATATTATAGTAAACTAAAGTGCATTTGGCGCTGTCTCCCATCCGCTCTGCTATGCGCATAGCTTTTGTGAGGTATATAATAGCGCCGTCGGGGGCGAAATCAAGAAGATAGTTCAGCCCCTGCCTCCAATAAACACCATAAGCTTCAATGGTGTCATCTATGGTCTCAAATATCGTAAGTGCGGTATCCAGGTATTTCATTGACTCGTGCCTTTTGTTTTCTATATTCTTTAAACTTCCCATTCCGGCATAACATATACCCATATACAGGCTATCCTTTTCTTTTTTAAACAGCTCCATAGCAGACTGATAGTTTTTCATGCCTTCGGAAAATTCCATTTTCACGGCATTTATTGAGCCTTCGATGTAGTAGTATTTGCCTTTGCCGAGGAGGTAATCAGCAGAATCGGCTGCCGCATACAGCAGTTTTTCATAATATTTGATGGAATCCAGCTTCAGATTGGAGAAATGCCTGCGGGCAAGACGAAAATACTCGTCTGCCTCCGCCCGCTGGGCGGCAGCTTTGTTGTTTTCCCGATTAGGCTGCTGTGCCTGAAGCATACCCGGAAGCAGCATAAGCAGTAATAGTTGTATGGTTTTTACGTTCAAGTTCCCGGAAATATTTTATAAAAAAAATATTTATATATAAATAGGCATATCCAAAATATTTTTTGCTGTTTCGGTAGGTGGTCTGTACACGAAAGTGTCCGGACAAATTTTGAATTCCCGGAATCTATGCATGTGCGAACTTAATACAGGCTCCTGAAGTTGTTATTACTAAATCGCTCAATTACCCGCCGGGAAGCAGCTTTTGATTGATGGCTTTTGCCACGGCTTCGGTCATGGAAGCCACATGCAGCTTCTGGTATATTTTTTTGATATGCGCCCTTACCGTATCGTAAGTGATGAACAGTTTGTCGGCAATCTGTTTGATGGGGAGACCGAGTACCAACAGTTGCAGCACCTCTTTTTCCCGGATGGTAAGCTTGTAATCATTCCCGGCATCTTCATCCGTATCGCTGTGAAAATGCAGCAGCACTTTACGGGCTATTGTAGGCGACATAGGCGCTCCGCCTTTATATACTTCTTTAATGGCGTACAGCACATTTGAGGGAAGCGTGTTTTTAAGGATATAGCCTACTGCGCCGGCTTTAAGCGCCGCAAAGACTTTTTCGTCATCATCGAAAACGGTTTGCATGAGTATAGGCAGGGCAGGGAAGTTTTTCCTGATGAGCTTTACCGCTTCGATACCATTCCGGTGCGGCATGTCAATGTCCATGATCACCACATCGGGCATGGTGCTGTTAATATCTTCCAATACCGTAGTGCAGTCGGGAAAGGCGCCCTTCAGTTCTAATCCTTCCGTATCGGCAATAAGCATGGATATGGAGTCCCGCAACATATCGTTGTCGTCAAAAAGAATTACTTTGATGGGCATATCCTGATTCATGCTGCAAAACTGTTTTATTTTTTTTATATCTGGTATTACCAAAACCGGTAATAATGGCTCATACGGGAAATGATAAGATTACCTCAGTGCCTGTTCCTTTTTGCGAGATGATGGTCAGTGCACCGTCTATTTGTTGCGCTCTTGCTTCCATATTCTTTAATCCGTTACCACCCGTTTTATTACGGTTGTTTTGCTGCTGCTGTTCAAAGCCTGCTCCATCGTCTTTTATGCTTAATGTCAGTTTCCTTTTCTCTAAATACAAGCCAATGTTTACTGTTTGGCAACCGGCATATTTCACAATATTATTCAATGCTTCTTTATAAATGAGCAGCAGATTCTTGCGTTGTGCTATCGTTAGAGATATGGATTCGTCCATGCCCCGGCTGTCGAACAGGTAGCTGACAGTACTGTATTGGAATAATGTGGCAGCAAGAGATTTGAGCCGGTCGGCCGTATGCTGCAGCAAATCATTTTCAGGGTTGATGCTCCATACCAGATCACTGATGCGCTCGGTCATGATACGAGAAGCTGTACCCATCTTGCTGAGGATATCCAGCGCTTCTTCCTGTTGTTGTTTTTTCAATTTCCCGGCAGCGATCTCGCTGTAAAAATTAAGGCTGCCCAGCATGCTGCCGATATCGTCATGCAGGTCGCGGCTGAGGCGCAACCGCTCCAGCAATAAGGCTTCCTGTTTTTCTTTTTTAAGCAGGATGATTTCCGTATCTTTCTTTTCCGTTTCATATTGCATCCGCAATTGCGCAATGCTTTGATTATTCTCCTCATGCATGAGGCTTTCGTATAAGTCCAGGTATAACTTATGGTATCGTAAGGCTTCTGTCATCAGGCCGGCAGCTTCATAATATTCTGATATATACCGGTATGCTGTGGCCTCTTCGCGTTTACTCGCCTGTGCCTTTGCATAGGTCAACTGCTTTTGCAGATAATGAAACTGAAGGGTGGCGCGTTCTTCTTCTTTTATGCCGGCTATGCTCAATGCTTCCGGAGAGGCTTTGGAGATGGCCTGCGCGTACTTGCTGTACCCGGTAGTTTTAAAACCGATGGCATCGGCTATTTCAAATAGCTTTTTAAAGCCTGCAAATGCATGGTCAAATTCCTTATTGGCCAGGGCAAGCTCTGCCAGGTGCCGTTGGGATGCTATCTGGTTGATCCTGTCCTGGTGAATGACCGAGCTGTTGAGCACCTCTTCAAATGTTGTTCGTGCGTTATCTGTTTGCCCGGTTTTTAGCAAAGAAAGGCCGGCGCCTATTAAGGAAATATGATGCAGGTGCATATCCTGCACTTCGAGGGCAAACGCATCCGCTTTTTGAAAATAATGCAGCGCATCCTGATACTGCAACTGATCCATACAAATATTACCCATAATAATGGCAATGGAAGCGTTGCCGTAAAATGAGCCTAATTGTTCGCAGCATTTGGAAGATTCCAGGCATTCCTGCATAATCGTTTCATCCAGTCGCTCCATCCGGCGGCATTCTACCAGCATGGTTCTGGTTAAGGTATAATCGTGAAAATTTCCCGTAGCCTCTGCCAGCTTCTGCCATATTTTCATCGTACGCTTATATCCGAGCATATCCTGCCGCATATAGCTGGCAAAAGCAAGGCGGTTATAAACCATACCCCGGATATGTTCCAGTTTACACATTTCCGGTTCGTTCAACATTTTTTCACATTCCCGGATGGCCTCATCAAATCGCCCGCGGGGTCTCAGAAAGGTATTGCGGTGAATACGGGTCAGGCAAAGACCGGTTGCATTACCCAAACGGCTAAATCCCTCCTCCGCCAGTTGGAGACAGACCTCATTTTCCCCGATATCATGCCCTGTATCTCCCATGGGGATAATGGTAGATAAATGAAAAAAGGCCTCGCTTTTGCCTGCATCATCTTCCAGAGATTCAAATACCGCCAGGGCTTCCCGGGCTGTTGCAAGCGCTTTTTCAAGATACCCCATCCGGTACAGGCTCATGGATTTTGCGCAAAGCGCATAACCCTTAGCCCGCTTATTATCGGGGTTACAGTTGATAATTTCATCAGCGACAGTTACAGCCGCAGGGAGCCGGGTGTGTGCATAGCAATAGGCCTTCCGCAGCAGCGCATCCGTTTGTGCATCAATGTCCGGTATTGGACTCTGTCTGTGCTCTGCTCCGGAAAGCGGCTGCCTGAAGTCGGGTATTGTTTCTAAAACAGTAGTAAAAAAAGACATCTGCCAGGGTATTAAAATGGTTAAATGATATCCTTATGATCATTACTTTGTGCTACTGCAAACGATAAGATGATTTCCCTGTCTTTTCCTCTTGTGCGTTATTATTTACCGGCACAAGCTAATCAATTTTTGGAATTGTTTTTAAAGAATTAAAAAAAACAGCGTTACCATATAAATAATATACGCTGAAATACAATATGCTGACCATATTTGAAATTACAATATAAATATCTTCCTTCTCTGTATTCAACTCCTGAACTTTCGCAAAAACTATTGTGCTACCAATACCGGAATTTGCACAACATGCCGAACCTTATTTACCGTTTCTCCAAAGATGAAATCCTTAAAACCTCTGTGTCCGTGACTGCCGACTATCAGTAAATCTGCCTGCTGCTCTTTACATATTCTGGCTATTTCCCTTACCCTGTTTTTATGCCCGATAAAACTATCGGCTTTAAAACCATGACGGTGCAATACCTCCAGATAGGCTTCAACACGTAGCCGGTCATGCCGTGTTTCAAAATCTTCATTTTCCGATTCCATCATGAGAGAGGATGCACTTTCCGTAATGTGAATCAGGAAAAACCGGCTGTCCTTTTGTGCCATTTTTAATCCGTAACTGATAATTTTTTTATCAAACTCACTGAAATCTACGGCTAATGCAATCCGCTGAAATGCCCCGGCAGCAGTTATCATGTCCATTTCCTGCGCATCATGTACATCTTCCGCATGACGGCGCCGTAGTACTATTATAGGATAGATGAGCGTAATCAACAGCAGGGCAATCAGCAATACAATGCCGGTGAGGATCAGTATATCCACTAATACGGAAGCGGTGTTGTTCATGCCATCCATTGCAGAATCGAACACTAATTTAAGATTTAATACGGTGATCACGCTGGCAACTATCCAGGAAAAAATTTTGGTATGCAGTTTTATGGTAAAAGATTGCATCCTGCTCCGGTCGCTGACAAAATGAATCAGGGGTATGACCGCAAAGGCTAATTGCATGCTCAGGATAACCTGGCTGAATATCAGCAGCTCGCCAACTGCGCTATCGCCGACCATCAGAATAACGATTACCGCAGGAATAATGGCTAAGCTCCGGGTAATCAGCCGGCGCAACATCGGGCTGATGCGCAGGCGAAGATAACCCTCCATCACAATCTGCCCGGCAAGCGTACCGGTAACCGTACTGCTTTGTCCGGCGGCAATCAAGGCCACCGCAAACAGGCGGGAAGCCCATTCGGAACCTAACAAAGGCGCCAGCAGTTTATGCGCATCTTCCAACTCCGTAACTTCGGTCATGCCCTGGCGGTGAAATGCCGATGCGGCTAAAATTAAAATAGCGGCATTGACGAATAAGGCCAGGTTGAGGGCAATTGTACTGTCCCAGAAATTGTACTTCAGGGCTTTGGCAATGGAAGCATGGTCCCGGTTGATTTTCCGGGTTTGCACCAAAGCCGAATGCAGGTACAGGTTATGCGGCATCACCGTAGCGCCGATAATACCGATGGCAATATATAGTGCTGCACTGTTGGGAAGGGTAGGGATAAGCCCGCTTGCGATACCTCCCAGGTCAGGTTTTGCAAAGTACAGCTCCACAATAAAGCACATCCCGATAATGGCAATCATACTGATGATGAACATTTCCATCTTACGCATGCCTAAGCGTTGCAGCCATAGCAGCAGGAAGGTATCCAGAAAACTGATCAGTACACCCCATATCAGATCAAGACCGAACAGCAGCTGAAGCCCGATGGCCATACCCAGCACTTCGGCCAGGTCGCAGGCGGCAATACCGATTTCTGCCAGTATCCACAAAATAAAATTGATTCCTTTGGGATAAGTTTCCCGGTTGCATTGTGCCAGATCCTTGCCCCAAACGATGCCTAATCGTGCACTCAGGCTTTGCAGGAGCAGGGCCATGATATTACTCATGACCAATACCCAGATAAGGGCATAGCCAAACTGGCTACCTCCCGCAATATCCGTAGCCCAGTTGCCCGGATCCATATACCCCACACTGATCAGGTATGCCGGACCAAAAAATGCAATTACCCGGCGCCAGCCGGAACGTGATTTTTCCACAGAAATGCTGTGATGTACTTCTTGTAATGATTGCCCCATGTTTTATTAGTATAACAATAAATTTAGGCAAATCTAAAAATTACAAAGAAATAACCAATTTTTTTTCATTGTTGTCCGACAAAAAAATAAGGGTGGTATAAACACCACCCCTTTTTCTTAGTTTGCGAGTTCTGACACTTTCAAACAAAAGAATGAACCAAAGTACAAACTATTTCGGACAGCACCTGTTTTCACAGATAACTTTTTTGTGCAACAAGTCAATTTTGCAACCTT
>Ga0206106_100645_pt1 | contig 13311 bp, 8 predicted proteins | sample 1B1ome_FD_148677 | JGI IMG/M metagenome (GOLD analysis project Ga0206106, IMG submission 148677) | Enriched microbial communities from leaf-cutter ant dump, University of Wisconsin, Madison, United States - 1B110A | ecosystem: Environmental > Terrestrial > Nest > Insects nest > Nest dump | place... | reverse complement strand
CAGTCCGTTGGAAACACGAACCTGACCAAAAGCCGGTTGCTCCAGAGCAAAGGCCAGGATCGCTGCTTCCGTCGCTTCTTCTACACGGTTCTTGATATTGGGCTTACGTCGGTTTGCATCTATCAGAGCTTCAACACATCCTGTTTCCACAGCTGCCTGATAGCGATAGAAAGTATCGCGAGAAAAACCCATCACCTTACAGGCACGGGATACATTGCCAAGCTCAGCTGCCAGATTAAGCAAGCCAATCTTGTGTTTAATGATTTTATGATGAACACTGCTCATGAGATTACTCCTTTACGCTTTCGCGTTCGGTTGATAAAGATTCGCACCTCTATCAAACCGGGTAATCCCACCTCTTGGCAAGACCTGCTGTCAGATCAAATATGAACTACTACAAATAAAGAAAGCCAATGAATGAAAAAACATTGCATTATTTGACTTTAATCTGATTATCAACTCGTTTGACGTCAGGTGTTTTTTGCGTAATTGAACTGGCTAACTGGCGCTGCGATTCTGTTTCGACGAATCCTCTTAATACTACCAATCCATTAGTTGATTCCACTTGTATAGCAGCTGCATTAAGCGCTTTCGTTTCAATCAATTTTGCTTTTATTTTCATAGCTAAAGCTACATCTTCTTGAGATCCTTCTTCTATTTCTATTGGATGAGGGTTAAACAATCCGGCGCAACCCGTTATTCCACCTATGAGGATTAAATAACCGATCATCCAAATAAAGTATATCCCTCGAATCTTCTGCGTTTTCATATTTACTATTTACTTACTGGAATTATTAATTTTCCTCACGCGCTTCATTAATGGCGTTTACAAGGCCGGTGCAATTCGTCGTATTTCCTTGCTTATCATTCTGTTCTTTTTGATCTTTCTGAAGTAACGCATACAAACTTACAATTGGTGCCGCAGGTAATAGGGCCAGAGAAACTGCTCCGCGTAGAACGGCCGAGGCACTTGGTATAAAAGTTGGTTTCTTGAAACTCCCTTCTATATGAAGGGGAGCACGAGCCGAAAACAGACTCAAATCTTTAGGCTTGGGATCAATAACCAAATCCAGGCGTTCTTTTTTAAAATCGAGAGATCCAGCGCCTAAAAAAATAGTATCTTCAGTATCTACCACAAAAGTGCTTAAATTCATGATTCCGCTATTAGCTGGAATATCCACAAAAGCACAATTAATTTCCGTATTATCGCCTTTATCAAATAAAGCGACTACAGCCTCACCGATATCCAGTCCTGCAAGTTCAACCAATAAATCATCAAAGTGTCCTCCCATCATTAACATCAACAAACCACCATCCGCCGACGCTAGCATTTTTGCAATAGAATTTCCTTTAAACCAATATATCGCTTTCCCTTCAATCAATCCCGCACTCTGGTCAGCGATTTCAAAGCGGCGCAGAATTTCATTCAATTGAACGTGATGAATTTCGCTTTCAATTTTGCTTTTAACGGGCTGAGTTCTCGTATCAACCTCAACATGTGAGCGGATATTTCCAGCGGCTACACCAAAATCAAGCGGCGAAAGAATTAAATGGCCATCATCAATGATTGCATGCATGTAAAGGTCATCTATGGGAAGCTTTGATTCGATCTGTTTACTCCGCAATTTGATGTCGGCATTTATATTCCGTAACTTTTCAAAGGCGATAGGCTTATTGGGGAATATTAATGGGCTTGCCGCTTCTTTTGCTGCTTCTTTCTGCTGTGTTTTCGACGCTGTCTCTCCTGTACCCGTATCAGGGGCAAGACCGATGAGAGGTCCAAGATCATCTAAATCTATTTTCTTTGAAATCAGATCAGCTTTGATATGAGGCTGTTTTTCAATTATTTTTATGTCAATATTACCGCCCAGATCACTATCTCCAACATATCCTTGCAAGCTCTTGATTTGCCAAATATTCTCATCCTCTCGATGAGAGAAATCGCCTTTTAAATGATAAGGAGGTAAATTGGGCAGGGGTAATTGAACGATCTGTGATAATTGTTCGGGATTAGGGTCTTTTATATCAAATCGCAAATCTATGCCTTTGAGCTGCAAAGGTGCCAGCAAGGTACCATCCACCTTGATAGTGGTTTTTCCAACTTGCAATTCCAATACCATTGGATAAGGCTCATTTGCTTCTCGTAGCGCAACCAGCGGACCTGCCTTTAAAAAGATAGAAAGCGCTTGCCCATTAAGCTCTCCTTTGGCCTGTAACTGAGTAGCATCTGCGCCGTCCGTCTGCCCTTCAGTTGTTTTAAAGGTTGTAGAAATGTCCGTGTTATTTAATAAATCTCGATAAACCAGGTGGCCACTTTGAATTCGTAAGCGCTCAATAATGGGGAACTCTGAGCGGTCATCCCCATTTTTATTTACCTGAAATTTCCAGTTGGCTTCGCCTTCACGTGATTTCTCTAAAATGATGGAGGGGTTGGTGAGGGTGATTTCAGGAAATATCACCCGGCCTTTGAGAAGTTCAAGCAAGTCGATATTCAAATCAACAGTTGCAAGCTCCAACATGTCAGGCTCTTTGCTCCATGCAGCATTCGCAAACAGGATTTGCTCAATCCTGATGTGTGGCGCCAAAGACCAATTAACTGTCAAATCTCCGTTGATGGTAAGTTTACGATGTGTCAGCTCACTGATCTGTTGCGCTGCCCAGTCTCGTGCCCAATTCCAATTCATGGCTGGGATCAACAATATAAATAAAAGAATGGAGATAAGAAATATCATTCCAATCCATTTTACAACACTCATTATTTATACCGATTTGTTGTTTACTTGAAATATTTGAATCATACTAAATCAAGGTATTATGAAATATAAAATTAATTTCGATTTATTCCTTTTCATTAAGATTACCGTGCATTGGTCCATTCATAAGCAGATTTCTTGGCGACCTCGTATGCTTCCTCTCGATCAGAGTAAGGTTCTGTAAAACTCTCATAGGCGACTGCGCCTTTACTATCAATAATTCTGTATCGACCATTCCAATGACCTGAATAGTCATCACATTCTTCGGCACTATTAATAATACTAAATCCTTTATATTCTATTTCCATTTAATTATTCCTTATGTATGAATTAGCATCCATAAAAGAAGATAATTTTATAGAAAATTAGATTGGTGTGGTTATGAGATTAATAATATAAGTTTTCTCGTTTCTTAAAAGAATCTCATATTATTAATTTTATTAGGAAGAATTGTTTTAAATATGATTGCTATATTGTTTTTTTATTTTACTGCAATCGATTGCGGGCAAAGATCGTGGCCATGGGTAGCATGGCAAAAGCAATAGCTGCCAGAGGCCAGAGATTGGCAAGAACATCCCGGGGTGGAAGTGCTTTAAGAAAACAGCCTTCGATAATGATCAGAAAATGGGTGAGCGGGATGACCTGGGCCAGCCATTGCAACAGTATCGGCATATTTTCCACCGGCGTGGCAAAGCCAGATATCAGCACACTTGGTACGCCGATGACGAACCCGCCTAAGATGGCTTGTTGCTGAGTCATGCTGATGGTGGAAATCACCAGGCCGATGCTTACTGCCGACAGAATGAACAATATGAGTCCGATCAGCAGTAATCCGAATGAGCCTGTAAATGGAATCCGGAAAAACCAGACCGCCAGGGTAATCATCAGTAAAGCGAGCAGTGTGCTGATTACCAGAGCCGGCAATGATTTGGACAGGATGATCTCAAGCGTGGAAGCAGGTGATACCAGCAGTTGATCGAAAGTACCCAGTTCACGTTCCCGGGCAATGGACAGCGCCGTGATCATAAGTGCACTGAAAAAGGCGAGTGTGCCGATCAGGCCTGGGACCATGAACCAGAGATAGATCAGATTGGGATTGAACCAATGGCGCACGGTTACCGACGTTTCCGGTATCGGCACGGTATCTGTCGTAAAGCGGATATCTTTGGCGATGGAGGATAGATAGCCCACGACGATCTGGCCGGAATTGCTGCGCCGGCCATCGACCAGTACCTGTGCGTGGCCGCTTCCGCTGGCAGCAATGGTACGGGAGAAATTAGCAGGAATGGCAATCGCGGCGATCACCTTGCCCTGTGCCAGCTGATCACGCAATGCGGCATTACTGTGGACGTAGTGTACCTGTGCAATGAAGCTGGCGGCTTCCAGATGCCATATGAGTTCCTGCGCTGCACGCCCGGTATCCTGGTTGTATAGGGCAATATCGAGATTGCGTACCTCCATGGTGGCAGCGTAGGAAAATATCAGGAGCTGCATCAGCGGAGGTACGAATACTACGATCCGGTTGCGCGGATCACGCAGAATACAGAGTAGCTCTTTGATGAACTGAGCCTGCAAGCGGATGAGCATGGTTCGAAAATCGTGATAAGACATCATTCATCACTCCAGACTTTTGCGCATATAACGCTGCGCAATCAGAAAAAATGCCAGGCCGATCGCTGCCATACCCAGCAGATCGGGGATGAAAACACTCCAGATATCTCCCGCCAGGAATATCGTTTTCAGCGAAGAGACGAAATAACGCGCCGGAATCAACCAGGTGATCGCCCGGATGGGCGCGGGCATGGCATCGATTTCGAACAGGAAGCCCGACAGGATGAATGCGGGCAGATAGCCGGAGAACAGAGCCAGCTGTGAGGCAAGAAACTGGTTGCGTGCCAGTGATGAAATCAGCAATCCCTGACCCAGTGCAGGCATCATGAATACGGCGGAAAGCATCAGCAGTGCGAACAATGAACCGCGTAACGGTACATCGAACAGGAACACGGCCAGCGCTGCTGCGATCAGGGTGGACAGCATACTCAGCACGAAATAGGGTAACAGTTTGCCGGTCAGAATTTCCAGCACCGATGCCGGTGTGGACAGGATTGCTTCCATGGTGCCGCGTTCCCATTCACGTGCCACGACCAGTGCAGTCAGCAAGGTACCGATAATAGTCATGATGATGGCAATGGCGCCCGGTACCAGCGCACGCCGACTGGCCAGTTCCGGATTGAACCAGTAACGTGGTTCCAGCTGGACGGCCGGCACCGGCATGGTTCCAGCGAAGCCGGTAGCCCAGGTTTGCACGACACCTTGTGCGTAGTTGGCTACGAAATTGGCCGTGTTGGGTTGCGAACCATCGGTGATGATCTGTACCAGCGGATTGCCTGTATCTGCGAAGTGGCGTTCGAAATCCTGCGGGATCACCACATAGCCGCGCAGCTCGCCGGCCATGAGTTGCCTGGCGACTTCGCGACGATCATAGGCAAAAGTCACCTCCAGGTAGTGCGTGCCGGAAAAAGCGTCCGCCAGTGTCCAGGCTGTTGCTCCCGGAGATTCCAGTACAACGCCGACGCGCACATGGCGTACGTCCAGCGATACAGCGTAGGCAAACAGGAACAGCAGAATCAGTGGCAGAACCAGAGCAATCAGCAGTGTGGATGGATCCCGCATGGCCTGCAGGCTCTCCTTGTGTACCAGCGCGGTGAAGCGTACCGGATCAAAGCGGCGTACAACGATGCTTTTTTCCTGATCGGATGCGGTTTTCATGTTTTTATTTCATCGACGGGTGCTGAGGTTTCCACCAGATGGATAAAGGCATCTTCCATCGTCGGATCCGGCCGGTCAGCACTGGCGGCATCACGCTTGAGTGCGTCGGGTGTATCCAGGGCGATCAGGCGGGCACGATAAAGCATTGCCACGCGGTCACAATACTCAGCTTCATCCATGAAGTGGGTAGTAACCATAATGGTCACGCCCTTGCGTGCCAGGCCATTGATATGTGTCCAGAATTCACGCCGTGTGATCGGATCGACGCCCGAGGTCGGTTCATCCAGAAACAGCACGGGCGGATGATGCATCAGCGCGCAAGCCAGTGCTAAACGCTGTTTGTGCCCCAGCGGCAATGAATCAGGTGCGGCCGACAACCAGTCATGCAGATCAAACATTCTGATCATCTCTTCGATGCGCTTGTGCCGCGTAGCACGATCCAGTCCATATACCCCAGCTGAGAATTCCAGATTCTGGTGTACCGAGAGCAGGCCGTAGAGAGAGAATTTCTGTGCCATGTAGCCCAGTTGCGCTTTCGCGCTACCGGGTGCCCGGCGCAGATCCAGACCAACTACGTGTGCTTCACCGCCGGTGGGCTTGAGCAGCCCGCACAACATTTTGAAAGTAGTCGATTTGCCGGCGCCATTAGGGCCGAGCAGGCCAAAAATTTCACCTTTATGCACTTCGAAGCTGACGTTGTCGGTCGCGACGAAATCGCCGAAGCGTTTGGTCAGGTGGTGACAGGAAACCGCAATATTCGAAGTCAGTTCGACGGGCGACAGACGTTCAGCCAGCGCCGATGTGCCGCCCGGACCTCCTCCCAGCAGATCTATGAAGGCATCTTCAAAACGGGCCGGGACCGGTGTCAGACGCGCGCCAACCCTGCCGGCAAGTGCCTGGATTTGCTCCGGCCCCGAACCGGCACGCAATACGACGCGCACGCCGGCACCTTGAATCACGCCATCGCCGATACTATCCAGATCCAGCGCTTCGGCCAGTACCGCCCGGCGCTGTGCACCGACTGCTTCCAGACGGAAGCTGCGATCCTTGAGGCGTGCGGTCAGTTCATCAGGTGGGCCGTTGAAAGTGAGCCGGCCTTCGTTGAGCAGCAGTACGCTGTCGCAACGTTCGGCTTCGTCGAGATAAGCGGTGGACCAGACAACGGCCATGCCTTCGCCCGTCAGTGCTTGTACCATGTGCCACAGATCCTGACGACTGACCGGATCGACGCCAACACCCGGCTCATCCAGCAGCAGTACCCTGGGCTGTGCCATCAGGGCGCAGGCCAGGCCCAGCTTTTGTTTCATGCCGCCGGAGAGTTTTCCGGCCAGGCGTTCGGTGAAGGGCGCAAGGCGGGTGAAATTGAGCAGTTCGGCAAACAGCTCAGTATGACGACTGGCATCCATACCACGCAGTTGCGCATACAGACGCATGTTTTCCATCACGGTCAGATCTTCATATAAACCGAAGCGCTGAGGCATATAGCCACTTACCACATGAATCGCATCGTTATCTGCTACCACATCGAACCCGGCCAGGGTGACGGAGCCGGTATCCGGTACCAGCAGACCGGTCAGAATACGCAGCAGAGTAGTCTTGCCGGCACCGTCCGGGCCTACCAGACCGGTCAGGCGGCCGTAATGAATCTTCGCACTGAGGTCGCGCAAGGCGTGGACAGTGCCGAAATGCTTGTCGACATGATCGATGATAATGACGGTATCGTCATGCTCAATGGCCGGCGAGGGTGGCAAGGCAGCCACGTTACGCATATCACTCATCCTCGGCGGATAGGCCGGTTGCCGGCCGGGTATCGACTTCGACCGTTACCGGCATACCCTGTCGTAATGCAGCGTCGGCATCACTCACTACGATCCGCAGGCGATAAACCAGATCGGTACGCAGATCGGTCGTTTCCACCGTCTTGGGAGTAAACTCGGCGCGCGGCGAGATGAAGCCAACTCGACCGTGGTAGATTTTCTTTGAGGAATCGCTGCGTACCAGTACTGGCGTTCCGAGTGCAGTGCGACCCAGTGCTGTTTCGCCGATATAGGCGCGTATGTATACCGGTTTGTCGAGGCTCAGATTGTAGACGGCACTCTGGTTGGCAACCATGCTGCCCGGTTCACGTATCCGTGCGATGACCGTGCCATCGTTCGGTGCAAACAGTTTGGTATCAGCCAATGCGGTAGCTGCCTGATCCCGCGTGGCCATCGCAGCTGCCAGTTGTGCTTCAGCCGCAGCGATATCTTCTTTGCGAAATCCTTCTCTGGCCTGGGATAAAGCTGCTTTGGCCGCCTTGACGCCGGCGATGGCCTGATCTCGCGCAGCACGTGCACTATCTACTTCCTGCTGACTGCTTGCTTTCGAGGGTAGCAATCTGCTCAGGCGCGCGTAGTCACGCTCGGCCCGGTGCGCAACCGCCTCTGCCTGGTTGAGCGCCTCCTGCGCCTGAATGATTTCCTGCGGGCGCAAACCGCGGCGCATCTTGGCCAGCTCCGCTTGCGCCACCTGTACGGATGCCTTTGCTGCCGCCAACGCCTCCCGATACGGCTGAGCATCGAGCGTTGCCATGTGTGTCCCAGCTACCACGGCGTCCCCCTCGTCGAATAGCATCTGCATGACTCGTCCCGGCTGGCGGAAGGCTAACTGTACCTCCCGGATATCAACGTTACCGTACAGATATAACGGGCTTTCGTCCTGTTCCGTATGCTGTACCCACGCAAAGATAGCGCCGCCTGCAGCGAGAAGAATGACTGTGATGATCAGAATGCGTTTCACAGTAGTGGATAAACTGCCCATCTTCATTGCTCAGCCTCCGTATGATCCACCGGCAGACTGTACTCGTAAACATGGCGGCTTGTGAATTTTATGCAGCCGGATATGTAGCGGATGTTCATGATGCGCATCCAATAGAGAAATACCTGGAGTATCCATAAATCAGATATCTCATTGAAAAATACTCTATTACCTGCCTGACCCGATCATCCCTGCATCGCCTGTTCCAGCCAAATCACCCCTGGACCAATGGTCAAGTCGAGCGTATGAACAACTTTCTGAATGCCTACAACTTCGCCAAGCAACTCAAAACCTTGCGAGGACTCACACCTTACAATACACCATCAAATGCTGGCAGAATGAACCAGAACGTTTTAGTCTTAACCCAAGCCATCAAACGCCGGAACAAAACGTGGTAAATATAGCGTAAATAAATGGCCTTATCCTTCAATAAAAATTAATCCCGTTATCAGGAAAACATCATGTTTTACCTTTCAAATAAGGGCTTGTCCCTGCGTGCACATCTTCTTGTCATTGCCGCCATCGCAGGTCTTACCATCACCGCTTGCAGCGATGGAGAAGATCAGGCAATTATGTCACCGCCCGAAGTTGATGTGGCACAAGTGCTGGTCAAATCCATACGTCAGTGGGACGAGTTTACGGGCCGTATTGCCGCGACCGACACAGTTAACGTACGTGCACGCGTCAGCGGTTATATCGAGCGTATTGCATTCAAGGAAGGGGACGAGGTCAAAGCCGGAGATCTGTTGTTCGTAATTGATCAGCGTCCGTATCGCGCTGTCCACAAAAGTGCTGTAGCCCAGCTTCAACGCGCACGTGCTTCGGCTCAACTCGCCAAAACGTTGAAGGAGCGGGCACAGACTCTCATTGCGAGCAAAGCGATTTCGCATGAAGAATTGGAGACACGTCGTACAGGTATGACTCAGAGTCATGCCGACGTGCATATGGCTGAAGCTGCAGAAGAAACAGCAAGGCTCAATCTTGAATTCACCGAGGTGCGATCGCCAATCGCCGGTCGTGTCAGCCGCGCAATGCTTACCAGGGGAAACCTCGTGCAGGCGGATCAGACTGTATTGACCAGCGTCGTTTCGCTGGATCCCGTTTATGTTTATTTTCAGCCGAGTGAATCGATTTTTCTGCACTATTCTCGGCTTATGAGCAAGGGCGAGCGTGCCACCTCCAATAATCTCGTACGCATAGGCCTTGCTGATGATCAGGGCTATCCATACACGGGTACGGTAAATTTTGTAAACAACCAAGTCGATCCTGATACGGGCACGATCAATCTGCGCGCAGTATTGCCAAATCCTGAACGCATATTCACGCCAGGATTGTATGCCAGAGTGCAACTCGAAGGCGGCGCCGAATTCAAGGCCATACTCATCGATCAGAAGGCAGTGATGGCTGACCAGAATCGCAAGTATGTCTACGTAATCGACAAGGAAAATAAAGCGCAGCGCAGGGACATTGTGCTCGGGAGGTTGATCGATGGTCTGCTCGTGGTGCAGTCGGGCCTTGATGCAGATGATATAGTCATCGTTGCAGGCCAGCTAAAGATCTTCGCTCCGGATACTCTGGTGAGGCCGAATATCGTTCCTATGGGTTCGCCTGCGGTAACATCCGTTGAATCCGTTACAACCTCGGTAAAGTAGGCAAGGAGGAAGTATGGATTTCTCAAAATTCTTCATCGACCGCCCGATTTTCGCGGCAGTACTGTCGATCGTGATTTTCGTTGCAGGCCTGATCGCGATTCCGTTGCTGCCGATCAGTGAATATCCCGATGTCGTACCGCCGACTGTAGTCGTACGCGCCACCTATCCGGGCGCCAACCCCAAGACCATCGCCGAAACCGTATCCACGCCACTCGAAGAGCAGATCAACGGTGCCGAGAACATGATGTATCTAAAGTCGATTGCGGGCTCGGACGGCGTGCTACAGATGACGATCACCTTTCGCCCCGGCACCGATCCCAGAATGGCTCAAGTCGATGTACAAAACAGAGTCAACCAGGCTCTGTCGCGCCTGCCGACCGAGGTGGTCAGCCTTGGTATTACCACACAGAAGCAGTCACCGAGCTTCCTGCTCCTGGTTACACTGATTTCGGATGGTAAATACGACGCTCTCTATCTGCGCAACTACATCAACACGAAGATCAAGGATGAACTGGCTCGCTTGCCCGGCGTCGGCCAGGTTCAGCTGTTCGGTGGCGGTGACTATGCCATGCGTATCTGGCTCGATCCAAACAAGGTCGCTTCACGAGGCATAACCGCCGGTGACATCGTGAGCGCGGTAAGGGAACAGAATCTGCAGGTCTCGGCAGGGCAGCTCGGCGCCGAACCTATCGCCGGTGGCAGCGATTTCCTGGTCTCGATCAATGCGCAGGGGCGCTTGCGTTCGCCCGAGGAGTTCGGCAACATTGTGCTCAAGACTGGCACGAATGGCGAAGTCGTACGCCTAAGTGATGTTGCACAGATCGAGCTCGGTGCCAGCGACTACACTTTGCGTGGTCAGCTCGACGATTATCCGTCTGGAATCATCGGTGTGTTCCAGGCACCTGGCGCCAATGCCCTGTCGGCCCGCGATGCGGTGATCGCCAAGATGGACGAGCTGGCCAAGCACTTTCCACCTGGCGTGTCCTATCGCTCGGATTACGACAACACAATCTTTGTTCGCGAATCCATTCGGGCCGTGGTGAGTACTTTGCTGGAAGCGACTCTGCTTGTTGTACTTGTGGTGATCCTCTTCTTGCAGACCTGGCGTGCCTCGATCATTCCACTGCTCGCGGTCCCGGTATCGGTCGTCGGTACCTTCGCCGTGCTCTATCTGCTCGGCTTCTCGATCAATACGCTTTCCCTGTTCGGGTTGGTGTTGGCAATTGGTATCGTCGTCGACGATGCGATCGTCGTGGTCGAAAATATCGAGCGCAATATTGAGGAAGGGCGCACACCGCTCGAAGCAGCGCATCAGGCGATGAAAGAAGTGTCTGGCCCGATTGTGGCAATTGCACTGGTACTCTGCGCGGTATTCGTGCCGATGGCTTTTCTGACTGGCGTGACGGGCCAGTTTTACAAGCAGTTCGCCGTTACGATCGCGATTTCGACGATGATTTCGGCGATCAATTCGCTCACCCTGTCGCCGGCGCTGGCAGCGAAGTTGTTGCACGCGCATGATGCACCGCAGGATTTCCTGTCGCGCATCATCGAGCGTGCCTTTGGCTGGGTATTCAGACCATTCAACCGTTTTTTCAAGGCCAGCTCCGACAACTACCAGAGCTCGATATCGCGTATCCTGAAACGTCGCGGTGTAGCTTTTACCGTCTATGCTGTGTTGTTGGCCGGCACGGGCGTGATGTTTGATGTGGTTCCGCGTGGCTTCATTCCGACCCAGGATAAACTTTATCTGATCGCCGGCGTGAAATTACCCGAAGGTTCTTCGCTTGAGCGTACCGATGTTGTGCTGAAGAGGGTTTCCGAGATCGCTCGAGGCACCGAAGGCGTGGCTCATGTAGTCGCAATGACCGGCCTCAATGCGACCCAGTTCACTAATACACCAAACTATGGCGTGGCCTTTCCGATCTTGAAACCGTTCAACGAACGCAGCCGCAGCGCCAAGGAAATCGCCGACGAGATCCAGGCAAAGATTTCCGAGATTAAGGAAGGCATGGCTTTCGTATTGATGCCACCGCCGATCGATGGCCTGGGTACAGGGGCCGGCTATTCGCTGTTCATTGGAGATCGTGCCGACCTGGGCTACGGTGCCCTTCAGCAAGCAACGAATGTGCTGCAAGGCGCAGTGATGGCAACACCCGGTATGGGTTTTCCGTTCAGCGGCTATCAGTCTAACGTGCCGCAGCTCGATATCGAGGTCGACCGCATCAAAGCCAAGGTTCAAGGCGTACCGCTTACTGAGCTGTTCAGCACATTGCAGGTCTATCTGGGATCGTCCTATATCAACGATTTCAATCTGTTTGGGCGGACCTGGCGTGTCTATGCACAGGCCGACGGTGACTACCGCAAGACGGTCGAGGACATCGTCAACCTGAAAGCACGCAACGAACGTGGCGAAATGGTGCCGATCGGCTCGATGGTGAAGGTCAAAGAGGCTTACGGGCCCGATCCGGTACTGCGCTATAACGGTTACCCGGCCGCCGATTTTATCGGAGAGGCTGATCCGGCGATGCTGTCGTCGGCGGAAGCGATGAGCAAGATCGCGGAACTGGCGAGCTCCGTGCTGCCGAACGGCATCAGCATCGAATGGACCGATCTCAGTTTCCAGCAAGCGACCCAGGGTAATGCCGCCCTGTTCGTATTTCCGCTGGCGATTATGCTTGCTTTCCTGGTGCTGGCCGCGCTCTACGAGAGCTGGGTACTGCCACTGGCGGTGATTCTGATCGTACCAATGTGTATGCTCTCGGCGCTGGCCGGCGTAAAGCTGTTCGGTGGCGACAATAACACTTTCGTGCAGGTTGGCCTGGTAGTACTGATGGGCCTGGCCTGCAAAAACGCTATCCTGATCGTAGAGTTTGCGCGCGAATTGGAACTTCAGGGCAAGGGCATCGTTACTGCTGCATTGGAAGCCTGTCGGCTGCGGTTACGCCCAATCGTGATGACCTCGGTGGCCTTCATCGCTGGTACCGTGCCGCTAGTACTCTCCAGCGGCGCCGGTGCCGAGGTGCGCTCAGCCACCGGCACCACCGTGTTCGCTGGGATGATCGGCGTGACCCTGTTCGGCCTGTTCCTGACGCCGGTGTTTTATGTGGGTCTGCGCAAGCTGTCCGGGCGTAAGTTGATCCAGCACGACAAAGCCGCTTGACGCATGATTGAAGCCAGAAGATGCGTGTCAGTTCAAGTGTGATCACCCCTGTCTTTAGGGATAGTCTGAAATAGCGCTGTATTTTTTGCGGACTTCAGTACTTACTGATTTTTGAGAGCATAATTGATCCACGACACTCATATTCTCCGATTTTTCCATGTTTTTAGGCGTCATGAGCCCC
>Ga0206106_100644_pt1 | contig 13366 bp, 18 predicted proteins | sample 1B1ome_FD_148677 | JGI IMG/M metagenome (GOLD analysis project Ga0206106, IMG submission 148677) | Enriched microbial communities from leaf-cutter ant dump, University of Wisconsin, Madison, United States - 1B110A | ecosystem: Environmental > Terrestrial > Nest > Insects nest > Nest dump | place... | reverse complement strand
TGCCTATTCACCAGACCTTAATCCCATTGAGCACAAATGGGCTCAAACTAAAACAATCAGAAAACAACAAAACCAAACCGTTGAGCAACTCTTTAAAATAAAATCATTTTATGTGACGTAGGCTATATTTCTCTCCCAGCAGGTGCTGGATATTTTCATCGCCCTGAAAACCTTTGCCGGTGGTTCTGATTTCGTTTTGCCATCACGGTACGACTCGGATGCGCCGATGAGCGCTGCCACACTCAACCAGGTGCTGACCCTGACTTACAAGGCGGCGCAGAAAGACGGGAAGCCGCTGGCCAAGTTCGGGCCGCATGACTTGCGGCGCACGGCCAGCACGCTGTTGCATGAGGCTGGCTACAACACCGACTGGATAGAGAAGTGCCTGGCGCACGAGCAAAAGGGCGTGAGAGCCGTGTACAACAAGGCAGAGTATCGCAAGCAACGGACGGAGATGTTGCAGGATTGGGCGGATATGATCGACGAGTGGACTGTTGGAAGAGCTTGTTAATGTTTTCAGCTGTTAACTTGATGGAATCTTATGCAGCTTTCGGAATCGTGTCTAGACACGGATGGCAATAGAAATAGGCTTAGATGAATGACTATAACGAGCGCTTTCGGGTATTTTTGAATATTTTGTGGGAAGCCGTAGGCTCATCGCGTAAACGGGAGATGAATTCATGAGTGCCGATCTGTTTATCTCTTACGCGTGGACATCGCTAATCCATCGCGAATGGGTTCGCTTGCTCGCTAGCCAACTTCATTTAATCGGATACGATGTAAAAATCGATGAGGCTGTCGATTATGGTTCAAGTTTGCACGGCTTTATGCGAGAGGTTACTGAGGCTGCCCATGTTCTTTTGATTGTTGATGAGAATTACGTCGATCGAGCCAACAATAAGCCAGAGTCTGGAGTTGGTACTGAGACAAAATGGATAAGCGTTGTTTTTTTGGATAAGCCAGCTACATGGTTGTCTGTTGTCTTTGTTCGAAACCCTGAGCGCAGGTTGCCTAACTGGCTCAATGAGCATAACCCAAAAGGTTTTGACTTTAACTCTCGCGCTGAAAACAACGATTTTCCCGGATCGCTTCAGGTTGACGAAATCTGGCGATGGGTTGAGGGGCTATCGGCTGACAAGGCTAACGCTGTGCCATTATCGCTGGTTCGGAAGCGTGCAGCGCGCCTTGAACGTGTAGATGCTCTCCGCGACCCTGGTCTTTACGCAAATCCCGCTCTTAGAGGAAGCGTGCTCTTTAGATACAAAGACTACAAGCACTATGCAGTGGGCTACGGGAACTTTGAATTCAAAATAAATTTCAGTGGCTGCTCCCAGGATAGTGTCTATGTCTACATGGATAGTGGCCTCAAAGCGCTCGGCCTGATTACTGGCTCGAATTTTGACCGAGCTAATGTGGAGTCTTTTATAACGCCTGGGCGTACTGTCACCCCGGTTGTAGGTCAGAGAGTAGTCCTATTAAACTCCCATGGAATCCTGTGTATTATCACCATTGACGAAGTGCAGCATGAGATTAATTCTCAAGAGTACATTCCAGGGCACGTTATGTTCACTTACGAAATCCTGGTAAGTGATTAGGCGCTGTACATAAAATTATCTATGTTTGGTTTGTCGTTCATCACTAGTGGTAGCTGTTGGGCGTTCTCTGTCTGACTAAAAATCCGGCTAAACCGGAGGCAGTAAATTTTAGCTGCTAAAATTTTTCTTGTAATTTTACTCCTTCAGTTGAAGCATTCGGGGCGTCGAGGCCAAGGTCTTCAGCGCTTTCGATACTGCCTGACGCTCGATGCCCAGTTTTCGCGCTATCTCCGATTGATTGAGTCCGTCCCACTGGAGTATCAGTATTTGTTTTTTTTCGGTCTGATAGCTTCGAGTCCACCATCAAGCGAGCTTGGTTGCGCAGCTCTCCTTTGTCGGCTGACTGTACGGTCTGGCTCAACATGAGGTGGTAGAAGTAGCGATCCACTAGCGGGTCGCCAGAGGCGGCTTGCGGCGTGGCACGCTTCGCGCACTGACGGTTGAGCCGATCAAGTTCGAGGTTGAATTGCGCGAGGGATCGCTTTGCTTGTCTATAAGCGGGGTTTCGGCTGCCATTCGCCAAGATCGGTCTATGCCTGGCGCAGTACTGGTGGCTGAGTTCGACTGGTGGCTGAGTTCGAGTTTCTTGCGGTCTTGAAGCTCTACGTCATTGACTTGGTCGTCAGCAACCGTTGCCATGAAGTCGGCGAACTCGGTCAGCTCTCCGCATAGTTCGCAAAAGCCGTGTTTACGTTGCGCGTTTAGATTGACGCTAGTTGTGGTGGTAGTTTTTTTCGGGCGCTTGCACGCGCAGTCCCAAACCAGGCTGGTTAGCGATTCGACGGTTACAACAAAGCGTTGATCCCTTGAATCCTGTCTGTCCACTGTCTTGATGAAATGGCGCAATAACTGTCGTTGCAGGCGAACCATCGTATCAAATCCGACCAGCCGAATGGTTTCGCTGAAGTCCATTCCCGCTCCGACGCCGGAGACGAAGCCCGAATAGCGTGCAGGGAGGGCGTTCATGTAGGTGGCTATGGCGGGATCAATGACTTCCTGTATCAGTCGCACGATGGGGTAGCGCCGCGAGGCCGTGGAGTAAGGGCGCCAGCGATCCTGAAAGCGTTCGATGGCTTCCGATATGTAGGGGTCGCATCCTTCCCAAATAGTTATGGTCTGTTCTTTTTTCATGGCGTCAACCTATTTTGGTAATTATAAGGCTGTCGAAGTATGAATTGCTAGGCACCATAAGGCACTCGTTAGCAATTGGAGGCCGGGCCATGCAGGCTGCAACCAGCAAAATACTCATCAATAGGAAAAAACTCCTGGAGATCATTCCGCTCTCGACGCGGACCATCTACAACTTGGAGCAACGAGGGGAGTTTCCGTGCCGTATCGCCCTCACATGCAGGAATGTCGCATGGGATTTATCGGAAGTCGAAGAGTGGATTGAAGCGCGTAAAACGTCAGGCATTCAGGCGGATCGGCCTGGCGACGTGAGGGGTTGATATGGCCCTTGACCTGATGGCGGCCTTCGCCGAACCGCCGCCACCGATTGATTACGTTTTACCAAATATGGTTGCCGGCACGGTTGGCGCACTGGTGTCACCCGGCGGTGCAGGCAAGTCCATGCTGATCCTGCAATTGGCTACGAAGATTGCCGGCGGCCCTGATCTGCTGGAAGTGGGTGAACTGCCCACCGGCGCGGTGGTGTACCTGCCAGCCGAAGATCCACCAGTTGCGATCCATCACCGCTTGCACGCCCTTGGCGCACACCTTACCGCTGCGCAGCGGCAAGCCGTAGCGGATGGCTTACTGATTGAGCCGCTGATTGGCAAATGCCCCAACATCATGGCCCGAGATTGGTTTGACGCTCTCAAGCGGGCCGCCGAGAGTCATCGTCTGATGGTTCTGGATACCCTGCGTCGCTTCCATATCGAAGAGGAGAACGCTAGCGGGCCTATGGCGCAGGTCATTGGCCGCATGGAGGCCATAGCCGCCGATACAGGCTGCTCCATTGTGTTTCTGCACCACGCCAACAAGGGTGCGGCAATGGCGGGCGCTGGCGATCAACAGCAGGCCAGCCGTGGGTCATCGGTGCTGGTCGATAACATTCGCTGGCAGTCGTATCTGGCCGGTATGACGCAGGCCGAGGCTGAGGAATGGGGTGTTGATGAAGGACAGTGGCGGTTCTTCGTCCGTTATGGCGTCAGCAAAGCAAACTACGGTGCACCCTTTCGGGAATGTTGGTTACGGCGGCACGAGGGCGGCGTGCTCAAGCCGGCTGTACTTGAACGACAGAAACGCCAGTCATCCGCGAAGCTGAAATCCGTAGCGAGGGGCGGCAATGACACCTGGTAATCAGGTCGCCCCGACCAGCACGGCATTGCAGGCACGAGTGATGATCTATCAGCCCAGCCAGCGCCCACGGGAGCGTGCCGGGCAGTGGATAGACACCGGTTTCGGTCGATGCCGTGTAACTGGCAGGTTGGGCCAGCGTCATGCCGATATTGTGGAATCTATGTTGTATGTGGCGGAGCGCCGCCGCGAAATATCGGACGGCGGCATCGAGCTGCTGATTGATCCGGCGAAGCTGCGCCGGATGCTATCCGATCACCAGTACAGCCACGACCGCATCAAGAGGCTTCTGACTGACCTGCGGGCTGCCACGGTAGAAATCGTGACACCGGAAATGGAGAGCACCGGTGACAGCATCATTGGCGGGCTGATTGATCACGTTAGACCATCACCCATGACACGCTGTGATCCGCTTACCGGCGGCGAGCGCCATTTGTGGCGCGTCCGGCTGGGCGTTGCCCTGGTGATGCTGCTGGAAAGGGATTTGTCTTTGTACTACCCGCCTGCCCCTATTGCCCGGCTGCAACACGGGATCAGCCAGGCGCTTGCGCGGCATGTGCTCACCCACAGACACGACCCGGCAGGAGGCTGGCATCTGGACACCTTGATTCGTGCCGTGGGCTGTGAGGCGGTCAACAGCATGATGCTGCGTAATTATCGGCGACGGCTGAAGGACGATGCCGCCGGGTTGATCGAAATCGGTATCGAAATAGATGCCACAGACAGGGTAAAGCGTGTCACAGCGGCCCGATATTTTGCGGTTTTGGCAGGATATTCAGGATATTTCAGGATATCCAGGCGGTGTAACCGCCCGCTTGAGGTGGGCGCTTGCACCTTCTCGATCAAGCCCTGACGGACTTGCTCAATCGGCCGGAGGCCGATGGTTGAACGCCAGGAGAGGAAGGGAGGCAGCTACGAGTCATCGAGCTTTACCGGCTACGGCCAGGCCGCCCCTCAAATGTCAGCATCAACGGAGTGCGGCGGCCACAAGATCACCGGCCCGCACTACCAGAAGCGCATCGTGCCCCATTGAAGGGTCGGCTGGAAGCCATTTACTACTGAATGCCGGCGGCATCGAGGGCGCTTTGTTGACACTTGAGGGGCGGTGGCATGGCTTTTCCCTTGGCGTTCAACTTGGCTTTTTTCGAGTGCGAGGAAAGTGCAAGGAAAGCGTTGGTTTCACCCGCTGGGAAGCGGTAGGAAATCGGTTGGAGATTCCGTTTTTATCGCGACTATATGCCGATTTTTCACGATTACAGCGCGACTCTGCCGATTGTGCAGCGATTGCGGAGCAATCGCAGATAAATGGCGACGGAATAGCGATGGATTCCAACCTGCATACGTGCATAAAACGCGGCTGTGACGCGGGCAGGATGGGTGAAGTTAGCTAACCGGAAAGCCGGTTATCTATCTTCACTGTCCCTTATTCGCGCCAGGGGCACTCAATGGGAGTCCTGCTCTGCGAGGCAGCCGGCTACCGCCGTCAAGTGAGCAACAACCGAGGTTGGACGATGGAGAAACACGAAAAGCAAACGGGCCGGAAGCGCCGCCACCATTTACGGGTGCCGGTGTTTCCGGACGAGAAAGAAGAGATTGAACGCCACGCCCGAAAGGCGGGCCTGAGCGTTGCGTGCTACTTGCGCGAAGTTGGCCAGGGCTACGAAATCAGGGGCATCACTGACTACGAGCATGTGCGCGAACTGGCCCGGATCAATGGTGACCTTGGTCGACTTGGCGGCCTGCTGAAACTCTGGCTGACCGATGACGTGCGGACGGCGAAATTTGGCGAGGCGACCATCTTGGCGCTGTTGGGTCGGATCGAGGCTACCCAGGATGAAATGGGAGTTGTCATGAAAGCCGTGATCCGACCGAGTGTCGTTGCGGCCTCGCGTGACATATCACCGCTATGAAGCGGCCAGCGTGAAAGTAATCATCCCTTGGAAGGCTCAAAAATAAAGTAGTAATTCGTGCAGGGTTGCACGCACACACCGATCTCAACAAAAAATTGCAAGGGCGTGACGGTGTCGCCCGGGCGGGTACCTTGGCAGATTTCGGCGAACTGCCACGTGATGGCCCAACCCCACGGAAATATGTAGGGCAGATTAGCCGCAATAGCTAACTCATCACATCGAGAGGTACTCGGCCATGAAACGTGTCCGTTTTTTAGCGGCTAAAACCGCGCTTGCCGCCGTACTGGCTGGCAGCTTCATCACATCGACGCAAGCAGGCATACCCGTCATCGACGGCGGCAATCTGACGCAAAACGTCATGACGGCCATTGAGTCGGTGGCACAGACGCTCAAGCAGATCGAGCAATACCAGACCCAGCTTCAGCAGTACGAAAACCAGCTCCAGAATACGGCTGCGCCGACGGCCTATATCTGGGATCAGGCGCAGTCCACCATCAATGGGTTGATGAACGCGGTCAACACGCTGGATTACTACAGGAACCAGCTCGGCAGTGTCGATGCGTACCTGGGCAAGTTCCAGGACGTGGCTTATTACCGTGGCTCGCCATGTTTCTCGGCCGCTGGCTGCTCGGATGCTGAACGCGCCGCGATGGAGCAAAACCGCAGCTTGGCGAGCGAAAGCCAGAAGAAGGCAAATGACGCGCTTTTCAAGGGGCTTGAGCAACAGCAGTGCAACCTGACCGCTGACGCTCGCCAGCTCGAACGGTTGCAATCAGCCGCGCAGGGCGCGACTGGCCAGATGCAGGCTGTCGGCTTTGCCAATCAGCTTGCCGCCAACCAAGCAAACCAGCTTCTGCAAATCCGTGGCCTGCTGATTGCGCAGCAGAGCGCTGCGACCGCCCGGATGCAGGCGCAAGCCGATCTTGATGCGCAGCAGCAGGCCGCCGGCTCGACTTCCAGGGAGTCCCGAATTGAGCGCACGACCAGCCCGAAAAACTGGCTTGAACTGACCCGCTGACGGAGACCCTGCACCATGAAAAAAACGATGCTGCTTGTCGGCCTCGTGGCGATGCTGGCGACTGGCTGCGACAGCAAGCCAGCTATTCCGCCCATGCCTGAGGTCAATGACACCAATTGCCGGATCGAGGCAATCAAGAAGATTGAGGATAGAGCCACGCGAGAGAAATTCGCGGGGTTGTGCTCTCGCCGATTATCCGCTACCGGCGGCATCGCGCCGACCGAGAAGCCCATGAATTGGCTCGAATTGGCCGACCCGAAAGACCAGAAGGAGGCGAAGCCATGAAAGCACTGCACAAAGCGGCGCTGATCGGCGTCGCATTCGCGCTCTACTCCACTGCCGCTTCGGCCCAGCTCACCAACCAAGGGATGCTTGACCAGGTAGTGACGGAGTTCGCCACGCGGGCTACATCCTGGCAGACAGTGGTAATGAATGCTGCGATGTTTCTGTTCTGGACGCTGGGCACAATCTCGCTGGTTTTTACGTTCGGCTTCATGGCGCTGCGCAAGGCCGACATTGGCGAGTTCTTCGCCGAGTTCGTCAGATTCATCTTGTTCCTTGGCTTCTTCCTCTGGCTATTGCGCAACGGCCCGGCCTTCGCCAACTCGATCATCCAGTCACTGGCCAGGATCGGTGAGCAAGCATCCGGGGTGGCATCGGTGACACCCTCGGGCATCGTGGATATCGGTTTCATGATTCTGAAGCAGGCCCTTGGAAATTCGTCGGTCTGGTCACCCGTGGATAGCTTCATTGGTGTGGCGCTGAGCGTCGGCATTCTCGTCCTGCTGGCCGTCATCGCCGTGAATATGCTGCTGTTGCTCGTGTCGACCTGGCTGCTGATGTACGCCGGCATCTTCTTCCTCGGCTTTGGAGGGTCACATTGGACTTCCGACATGGCCATCAACTACTACAAGACGGTGTTGGGCGTAGCTGTGCAGATCATGACGATGGTGCTGTTGATCGGTATCGGCAACGATTTGCTGTCCAGCTTTTACGCCAGGATGAACACCGGCACGCTGAACTTTGAAGAGCTGGGCGTGATGCTGGTTTTCTGCGTCGCGTTGCTGATGCTGGTCAATCGTGTTCCCCCTCTGGTCGCTGGCATCATCTCCGGGTCGGGTGTCGGTGGTGCGGGCGGCATTGGCAACTTTGGAGCGGGCGCGGCGATGGGAGTAGCGATGGCTGCAGCTGGTATGGCCACAGGCGGCGCGGCGATGGCTGGCAAGGCCATGATTAGCGGTGCAGCAGGCGCTACAGGTGGAGTATCGGCCATTCAGGCGGCTTTTCAAAAAGCATCGGCCAGCATGAGCACTGGTGGGGATATGCCCAGCATGGGATCGGTCATGGGCAGCAACTCGGGCGATGGCAGGGGTGGTGGGGCATCCGGCACAGCCGGTAGCTCGCCATTTGCGCAGGCCGCCGGTTTTGGCGGAAGCGATTCCAGCTCAAGCCGTGGCGGTTTTGCCAGGGCCGCGAAACTGGCCACGGGCACGGCATCGGAGTTAGCCAAAGGTGTCGGTTCCCAAATGAAGCAGGGATTTCAGGAGCGCGTGAATGAGACGGCGGGCGGAAAGATGGCCGCCTCGATCCGTGAAAGCATGGAGTCGAAAGAAACGAGGCAGTTCGAAGGCAACAGCCTGGGCGGCACTCAAGGCAATGACGAAATGGCCTCATTCGTGAGCCGTGACACCGATAACAGCGAAGGCAGGAGCTAATCCCATGACAACACCCTATATGGCCGCAATGGCGGCCTTGGATGAACGCCAAGAGGAAGTTCAGGAATTTGTTTCCCCGTTGGGCGATCAATCGACTGAGGTTGATGCAGCAGCAGAAACAGCGGCTTTTGTGGCGCGGCCAAACCCTACACGAGGGATCGAACCCAAGCCGGTCAGCATCGAGGTAAAGGGCGGAGGTAATCAGCGGTCAGCATTCGCCGAGGTGGCGGGGCTGTATTTGTAGGCGCACCGGGCGGGCGGGTAACCCGCCCGGCACTTTCAATCAACACCTGTCTGAGAGGTGAATCATGACAACGCAGCATCTTATCGAACCGGGCCAGGCCATGCACCAGGCGGCCGCCATCCTTGCTTCCTTGGAGTACATCGACCAGGGCGCGGCGCAGCGCCTGGGGCCGCGGGCCGAAGCCGTGGCGAACGCTTTCATGGTGGTGTACTACCAGGCCGAAACAGGCCGTGCGACTCGGAATGACTTCCGTGAAGCTCTGGAGGCGATTCGCCGATCTTTGCCTCAAGCGTAGCCCGGCGGAACAGGTAAGAATAATAAGAAGATTATTATTCTTACCGTCTTACCCAGCCCAGCAGTAACTACGAAGGCGGCCAGATGGCCGCTTTCTGCTATTCAATCCCGTATCTGATTTTCGCCTGAGCCGCGATTTTGTGGGCGTGCTCGATATAGGCCACGTCGCCAGTAGCCTCCGCGTGGGCCAGATACGCATGTATGGCTTCGGCGCTTTGCAAGTCCTCAACCAACAATTCGCGGCCAACTGCTGGGGCATCGACCCATTCGCGTTCTTCGGCCGGTTGCGGCTGCGAATAGCCTGATTCGGCCAGCAGTTCGTCTAGCGTGTAGCGCGGCCTGGTCATCGGCGGGCCTCATCGAGCCATGCCAGCGTTTCGGCGTCGCGAGCCGCCACGTGGGTCAGCAGCTCGCGCATGAAGGCGGCCATACTGATGTCGCGTGCGGCCAGGACGGCGGCCGCTTCAGCCTTCACGTCCGCCGACACGGCTGCGCTCACGGTGTTCATGGTCGTACCTTCACGTGGTCTGGGTGGTTGCAGTAGGTTCCCTTCATATTGTCGCATTCGCTGATATGTTAGGAAAACGGTGGTTTCCCGGACGTTTCGCAGTGCCCCGCTTTTGGGTCGCTGAAGACGACGGTGAATGTTAATATACTCGTCCAGTTTTCAATGTTCTGGTTGCGTCAATGAATCAACGCATAGGATACGCCCGCGTATCGACCGATGACCAGCACCTAGACCTGCAGCGCGATGCGCTCATGCGGGCAGGGTGCGGAGCGATCTACGAGGAAGCGGCCAGTGGTAAGAACGCGGCCCGTCCGGAGCTTGAGCAGTGCAGGAAGGCGCTGCGGGCTGGGGATACCCTTGTCGTCTGGCGGCTGGATCGGCTTGGCCGCAGTTTGCCCGATCTGGTGCAGATCGTGGCCGACCTTGAGCGGCAAGGTGTGGGCTTTGAGAGCTTGACGGAGAAGATCGAGACAGGAAGCGCGGCGGGGAAATTGGTTTTCCACGTGTTTGCGGCACTGGCCGAGTTCGAGCGCGGCTTGATTCGGGAGCGCACGCAGGCCGGGCTTGCTGCCGCTCGTGCCAGAGGCCGGGTCGGCGGCCGGAAGCCCAAACTGGACGATCAGCAAGTGCGCGAGATTAAAGCGCTGCTGCGCGATCCTGACATTCAGGTGGCCGACGTGGCCCGCCGTTATGGCGTATCGCGTACAACGATCTACAAGCACTGTGGTGTAGTGCCACCGAACATAAGAAGCAGGCCATGAGCATCGAAGAAAACTACAGCATCAGATTCATCGCAGCGCTTGCGCTTCGCGAGAAGCAAATTCAACAGAATTACCGGCCCATCATCGCTGTACACAAGTGGTTTGCCCGTCGACCGGGCACGCTCTTTCGCGGCTTGCTGCTGTCGGAGTTTGGAAGCGAGCAGGTCGAGCATAGCTACTACAACAGTAACCATTTCGAGGGTCGAACCGTCGCTGATCCGTTCATGGGCGGGGTACGCCGTTGTTGGAGGCCAACCGGCTGGATTGCAACGTCGTCGGATTGGACATCAATCCAATGTCAGCTTGGGTGGTGCGCGAGGAAATCGACGCGCTTGATTTTGGAACCTACGCGAAGGCAACCGACCGCTTAGCCAGGCACCTTGAGCAGGCGATTGGCGACCTATACAAGACGCGCTGCCCAGTGACGGGCCGGCCAGATGCCGACGTCAAGTATTTCCTGTGGGTCAAAACAGGCATCTGTAGCGCCTGCGGCAGTGGCTTCGATCTGTTCCCCGGCTACACAGTGGCCGAGGATTCCCGGCACCCGACCTATGTGCTTGTGTGCCACTCCTGCGGTGACCTCAATGAGGTTGCTGATCCGAAAAACCCTGGAAAGTGTGGCTGCGGGGTGCAGCTCAAGACCGAAGGCCCGGTGAAGCGCAACAAATGCGCCTGCCCGCACTGTGGGCATGTGAACGCTACACCGTTCCATGGTGATGGTCCTCCGACACATCGGCTCTTCGCCATGGAATACTACAACCCCGACCTTCGAGACAGGCCGGGACGATTGTTCAAGAAGCCCGACGCTGATGACCTAGCGCGTGTTGAAGCAGCAGCGGGGGCATGGAAGCGGATGCGCCCATCCTTCGTACCTGATGATCTCATCCCCGAGGGAGACGAAAGCTCACGCCTGCACCGTTGGGGCTATGAGCGTTTCCGCGAGTTGTTCAACTCCCGGCAGCTTCTTGCGCTGGAGACCAGCGCTCGCTACATCGCAGGCGTGAAAGATCAGCGTGTACGCCGCGCGCTGGCTACCAATTTTTCCGACCTATTGCGCTACCAGAACATGCTGTGCCGGTACGACACGATGGCGCTTAAGTCGCTGGACGTGTTTTCGATTCATGGGTTCCCTGTCGGCTATGTTCAAGTGGAGTCCAATTTTCTCGGCATTCGCAACGGGGGAGGCAACCCTGTCGGATCCGGGGGGTAGGTGAACATCACGGAGAAGTACACCAAGGCCAAGCGGTACTGCACCGAGCCGTTTGAGGTGATGTTCAACGGCAAGAAGAAGGTCACACACTACATCTCGGGCGAGTGGATTGGGGAAAAGCATCCAGACCGGCACGACGCGCCCATGCGATCCATCGACATTCGCTGCTCATCATCGACCGAGGCCGAGCTTGCTCCGTGTAGCCTTGATGCCGTGTTCACCGACCCGCCTTACTTTGGCATGGTTCAGTACGGCGAGCTGATGCAATTCTGCTATGTGTGGCTGCGCAAGCTGATGGGCGGGGAGTTTCCTGGCTTGGAGCTGGAGACCACGCGGCACGACGATGAGCTAACCGGCAATGAGACAGCGGAGCGTGACATTGAGCACTTCGCTGAAGGCTTGGCCGCTGTCTACAGCCGGATGGCTGCAGCCCTCAAGCCAGGCGCACCGCTGGCCTTCACCTACCACCACAATAAGCAGGAGGCTTATCTTGCAGCGGCCATGGGCATCCTCGATGCTGGCCTGACCTGCTCGGCATCTCTGCCTTGCCCGGCCGAGATGGGCGGTTCGATTCACATTCACGGCACCGGCTCATCCATCGTTGATACGGTATTTGTCTGCCGCGACACCGGGGCCGCACCGCTTCACACGCTGGTCGAAAACGCTGCGCAACTCGCGGCGCTGATGACGAAAGAGTTGGCTGAGTTGACCGCTGCCGGCATGAAGCCGACGGCTGGCGACATCCGGTGCATCGCCTTCGGGCACATCACCCGCATGGCGATTTGGAAGCTGCGACCGAGCTGGAAGACATCAAAGCCGACAGCCGAGAAGCTGGAGGTTATTCGCCTGACCATGGACAGCATCGCTACAGTCGAAGACGTACGTGCGGCCTTGGAGGGAACGCAGCCAACAAGAACAACCTGCGTGCAGCGCAATAACAAAATGAACCGGGAGCAAGCAAATGCCATTGCGTTTTGAGGCCGACTACGCGGACCCGTCGCTGTCTTTTGATACGCTGGTTGATGAAGTCTTCGGGGAGCTGCAGTCCAGTTTCCTCGAAATGCCGAGAGGGGAGGGCTTCACCGACTACGCCACTTTCGAGAAGGGCTATCAGGCCCTGAAGAAGACAACAAACGACTTCACCACCGTGACCACCGCTAGCGTTGAAGCTGCAGTAGTCGCTGCACCGATTGCCTTCATCGTCTTTCGAGCCATTCTCGGTTTTACCCCACCCGAGTGGGCCTATGTGACGACTGAGCGTACCGGCGTACGTGTCGATCAAGGCGCAGCGCGCACCATGGACCGTAACATCCGACTAAAGCCGTTGATCCCTCGGAGCCTGGGGACAACGCTGGCCGACCAGCGCTTGCGCGCCATGATTCAGGCTGGGGTGGAGACGCTCATGGTAGGTGCTGGCCCCGAGAATCTGGCGGTCCTGCACCGACTCGACAAGGTGGACACGAAGGAAGGTATCAAAAGCCTGCAGCCAATTGCAGACCTCGGGGTGCCCTACGCGGTTCTGCTCTACGAGCGTTTCCTTGGTCGCCCGTTTGCATCGCACCGCGATGCCGTGAGCGAGCGCGTTGGCGAAATCGTTGAGGGAGCCATCAAGGATGTGCTGACTGCGGCGAAGGTGAGCTTCCGCGAGACCAAGCGCGCAGAGCGCATCAACGGCTTTGACCTGATGTGGTTTAATGAAACCGGACACCTCGGTTAAGAGAAGATAGTCTTAACTGGAGGAAGGAATGGTAATAAGAAAGCAATATACGAAGGAATTCAAACTGGATGCGATCAGCCTGGTACTGGATCAGGG
>Ga0206106_100640_pt1 | contig 13606 bp, 11 predicted proteins | sample 1B1ome_FD_148677 | JGI IMG/M metagenome (GOLD analysis project Ga0206106, IMG submission 148677) | Enriched microbial communities from leaf-cutter ant dump, University of Wisconsin, Madison, United States - 1B110A | ecosystem: Environmental > Terrestrial > Nest > Insects nest > Nest dump | place... | reverse complement strand
GATTACCAGCTTTATCTGGCACTCAATGACATCGAACATTCCAAAACGAAAGCCAATCATCCGCAGACCAACGGTATTTGCGAACGCTTTCACAAAACCATCTTGCAGGAGTTCTACCAGGTGGCATGCCCGCGCAAGATTTACCAGTCCATTGAAGAGTTACAACACGATCTGGATGATTGGATGGCGTACTACAACAGTGTGCGGACTCACCAGGGAAAAATGTGCTGTGGACGCACCCCGATGCAAACTTTAATTGACGCAAAGAAGATATGGGACGATAAAATTACCGAATTGAATAACTGAATCTGATCTAACAGGCACTCGTCAAATCGGGTAACTGTCAGACCAGATCTCAACTACTACATTTTTAAAATACCATAGGCATTCTAAAGCTGAGTCTGACATCCTGTGCATCATTGGTTGTTCCTATGGCAACGGAGAAATTCAAGGTAGTTTCTCGCGAATATTTAAAAGCATAGCCGAGCAGTAATTGTCCTATATCAAGCTGACTACCTTTCAACGTCTGGTTATTTATTTTAGTATTAAAAACATGACGATGGCCATATCCGATATTGAACGAAGAACGTTCATTAATCCCGAATCCCATACCAAAAGTCATACCTACCGCATAACCTGGATCAACCTTAAACTTATCACCTGATCCATCCAGTGCCTTTTCCTTGGTGCCCATATTATAGTTATAGGCCAGATTTGCAAAAAATACGGCTGGATCAGTTGCATAGAGCGCAGTAACACTTGGTTCAAAACTGAAAAAACCTGATCCTGTAGGAACTTCAGTAGGGAATACAGCACCCGGGACACCTTGAGCCTGTGCGTATTTAATATCAAAGGGGCCCTTACCTGTAGGCACCGTAGCTCGCATATTTCCTACCAAAATAGGCCATCCCCCTGCTCCTGAATTAAGCTGATAGCGAGCAGCAAATTCAATGTCTCCCAAACCATTCCCGGATGCGTTAAATGTTTCATCGATTCCAGCCCCAATGCTGACTGGCCTAGAGCGTTGTTCATCAAAACGCGCACGGTAAGGTACTCTTGCTTCAATCTCGAGACGATCCGTCACGCCATAGCGAGCTCCAATACTAGCCATCAGGCTGTGCTGATCCACCTGACGAACATCTATCAAACCGATAGCAATTGCCGGGAGAAATGTAAATGCATCCAGAAAAATCCGGTTGCTGTCGGTAAAAGCATATTCCAGCGCAGGCTCAACCACAATTTTCCCCTGGCGTGTCAGTACTCCTCCTACTGCGTCACTCAACCGAGGCATTTCAGGTGGCCTTGGTTTTTCATCCCGCTTGGGTGGCGCCTGCCCTACTGGTCCGGCAGGAAGATTACCAGGTACTGTGCGTGTCTGTACCTGGTTATTTTTTTTATCAACCGGTCCGGCAACCACTGTCTTTGGTGCAGGGGAGCGTTGCTCATCTTTGCTGGCTGTATTACTGACTGGGCGACGATTGTTAGGTTGCGTAGTAATCAAGGAATCCAAGCGGGATTTAAGCTTCTCTATTTCTTTCCCCTGCTCGATGATGATCTGCCGCTGTTTCTCGAACTCCTTTTGCTGCTGCGCAAAAAGAGATTTATATTGTTCGAGTACTTCTTCTGAAGATCTTCCTGCCTGAGAATAAGCAACAAGAAATACTGCAAAAGCACCCACAACAAATTTACTTTTCACACTTCTCGGGTGTTTACCGTTATTCTCAGACACATTTATTCTCATGCTTGGTGACGTACAGAATCGCTATCGCAACAATGCTGGCGCTAAAAATTCAGTAAAAATATGCTGACTACCGCCATTCACCGCAATTCCTTTCAAGTTACTGACTTCTATATTAATAGTCGTTAATGCTTCAAGATGCTGACTATCCAATGTATTCTGAACGAAAGTACTGAGTTCCGGCACAGTTATAGAATCAGACACCATATTCTGCATACCCGCCTGTAAAACCACTCCTGCGCCCGGAAGCTGCAGAGAGGATGAATGCACCAGCACATCATTCAGATGGACAAGTTTTTCCAGACTCATATCAATATGGATACCGTTCGGAAGAACAAATCCTCCTCTCAACATTGAAAGCTCTTTATCTGTCGCCCGCTCCCACTCCTGATGGAAAGAATTTTGAACTGGTAATCCGGCATTCATATCCGCAGCATGTACTTGGGCCACGAAGCAAGACAATACCAACGGTACAAGGTAGAGTTGAGTAGCTTTAACTATCAGATGAAAATTCCCGGTTCCCATTTTTTTCCTTGTATTTGAACGAATTATCAGAAATCCCAAGGGCCTGGATGCAACACATTAAAAACGCCCAAACTTGTCTGATCCACTGCTTCACCCAATGGAGCCACTCTGCCTGCCCATTCCTCGTGTATTTTCGTATAGCTTACTTCAGGATCGCGATTATCATGAATTAGAAATAAGATACGATTCCCCCACATTTCTTCGAACTCGGAACGATCCATTGATTTGACACCCTGAGCCGGATCACCTAATAAAACTTTGTATTCATCCACTCCTTTGATGATGACAAAGTGCATATAACCATTATGGTTGATAATGGTAATAGCTGGATTTCCAGTAGAACGCAATTTATTCAGATCAATCTTGAAACCATCCGATCGATATCCTCTGCGTTCAAGATACAGCTTCATATCCAACATGGAAAAACCTTCTCGCTTGATTTTTTCCTGATTTCCATGCTGAAACATATCGACAAATACAGATTGTTCACCAACAGTATCGTCAAAATGAAAAGTAAGCAGACTTGCCAACGCAGCAGAACCGCAGCTGAAATCATACTGTTGCCGATAAACAGTATTGAAACGCCGTTCTGCAAAACTTTTTACTTGTATATTAAAGTTAGCTCCACCCACTACGTCGATCATATCCATCCCTGATACTTCACTGCAAGGAACTATCAGGATCTCCAATAAAGCAAGCGTAGCCAGAAGCGATCTCATATTGATCTTGTCCTAGAGTACTGAAAATTACTTACCACCTATTAAATTACGCAACAAATCTCAAAAGGCTGACAAAATAATAATTTGTGTGATGCTATGGCTATCGGCTGTTCTACCAAAATATTCAGTCCGAATCAGGGTAATATCGTTACATTAATAATGGTCGAGTCCTGAATAAGGACATTGTTACCCGAATTCTGAATTACCGAAAACATACCCCCTGATCCAGCAAAAGAACCGTTGTCAATCATATTAAAACCACTGGTATTGCTCGTTGCTGTATTACCGCCAAGCAATGCGCGAACGTTCATATTATTCAGGGTGGTCACATCTACTCCCTCACGACCTGTGGCATTATCCAGCTCTTCCATAGAAGCTACTTCACCCTGAAGAAGATATCTGTCTTCCACCATCAATTTTGCTCCGGATGCTGCGTAAGTCAGACTGACTGGCGCCCATATTGCCAGCGCAACAAGACCTTTTTTAATGTTGGCTTTCATACTAATCCTCACTTGTCACTCACACCCACTTTTCCCGTTCCAGAAAAAAACTGGCAAGCAATATTGCTACTGCCTGCCAGTTGAAAGCGCTACATTACATCAAGCAATAAAGTATAACTACTTATTACTGATTAACATTCACGTTGCCCTGGAAGCTAACTTGTTGTTGAATCAAAGAGCTTGATCCCAGATTTTGGGCAACCTGATTCAGGCCAGCACCATTAAACGAATCAGAGATATTGTTGCTCAAAGTGCCACCTGCAAGTGCAACAGCTTCTTCAGCTGATAAGCCACCGGATGATTGACCTGTTACAGATCCTTCCAGCATTGCATTGTTAACAGAGTAGGTAGCCGTTGCATCACCACCATTGGACGCTGCACTACCATTATCTGCTGTAGTTTGGCTGTTATCGCTGTTGTTGGTGTTATCTACAGTTGCAGTACCGCCGTTATTTGCAGATGCAGATTGGCCTGCTGCCGATGCAGAGCTGTTATCGCTATTGTCGCTGTTGTCAGCTGTAGCTGTACTACCGTTATTAGCTGCAGCACCGCCTTGACCGCTAGCATCAGCTAGGCTGTTATCGCTGTTATCGCTGTTATCGTTATAGCTGTCAGCAGTATTGATGCTGTTGTTGCTGCTGTCGTTATTGCTGTCAGCAGTGTTGGTGCTGTTATTGCTGTTGTCATTATTGCTATCAGCAGTGTTGGTGCTGTTATTGCTGCTGTCGTTATTGCTATCAGCAGTATTGGTGCTGTTGTTGCTGCTGTCGTTATTGCTGTCAGCAGTGTTGGTGCTGTTGTTGCTGTTATCAGCGTAGGTGCTGTTATCACTGTTGTTGCTGTTGTCGCTGTTGTTGGTGTTATCAGCGTAGTTGCTGTTATCGCTGTTGTTGCTGTTGTCGCTGTTGTTGCTGTTGTCGCTGTTGTTGGTGTTATCAGCGTAGGTGCTGTTATCAGCGTAGTTGCTGTTATCGCTGTTGTTGCTGTTGTCGCTGTTGTTGCTGTTGTCGCTGTTGTTGGTGTTATCAGCGTAGTTGCTGTTATCGCTGTTGTTGCTGTTGTCGCTGTTGTTGGTGTTATCAGCGTAGTTGCTGTTATCGCTGTTGTTGCTGTTGTCGCTGTTGTTGCTGTTGTCGCTGTTGTTGGTGTTATCAGCGTAGGTGCTGTTATCGCTGTTGTTGCTGTTGTCGCTGTTGTTGCTGTTGTCGCTGTTGTTGGTGTTATCAGCGTAGGTGCTGTTATCGCTGTTGTTGGTGTTATCGGTAGTTGAAGAGCTACCTCCACTAGCAGCGGTGTTACCACTACCCTTACCGGCACCAGCAGCATCTGTTACGTTTGGCAACGAGCTACCTGCACCTTCAGCCGCCCACACATTACCTGCGAAACCAAAAGCCAGAACGATACTGGCCGCCAGAATTTTTTTAGAAAATTGATCCATGGTATTTTCCTTTTGTAAATCAGATTAATAAAACATAGATATTACGTAACATCTATCTTGCGACCCAACAAGGTAACTGTCGCTTACCAACGACTCCTTTGTTGTGGAAGAGATAGTAGGAAAATTGCACTTATCAGGGCAATACTGCAATTGCATACAAGAAAGATTCGAAATTGAAAAGCAGAAAGGGGAATTACCGTAGAAGTCGCTCTTCATCTTCAATGAAGGTCATTCATTTCATATGTGCTTTTCTGTTCCACTCCAGCCAGATATGTTTATATCCAACCAGTCTTGAACAAACAGAGTTACCAGCGCGTGACGATGCAATCGTATTTGTCGGAAAATTTTACAACCTGGGAGAAATATTTTATTTAACAAGATATAGTTGATATAAATCAACATATTATATTTATGGCATATTTATTGCTTTAAAATATATGCGTGTTATCTTGAACGGGATAAACGGGCACATTCAAACAAGCCTTTCCAGCCAGCTATCCAAGTCTGGAATGTGATATTTATATTAGTAACAAGGGAATATTACCCAAGCCAAACGTCAACGAAACCGGAGTAAATTTTATGGACCATGATAAATCTAAGCGCCTACCTCCGTCATATTACACTTTGCTTGAGGCCAGTCAGGAGAAGGAAACAACCAGCACAAAAATTCTCGCACAATACCTTGATCGATCCCCTGCAACCGTTCGGACTCAATTTCAGAGAATTATGGAGTTCCTTGATGTCAGCAGCAGATACGGAGCATTACGCGAAGCTGAAAAACGGGGTCTGATCAGGCGAAACAAGCGCGCTACTCCTGTTCACCATAAAGAAAATAGAAGCTCACTGTAATAGCAATTTATTACAAGGGTGCTGAGCACAAATCCAAAAATTATAAGACTGAGCAATCGATCGTTCAGCTCAGTAAACCGGCAATACGTTTGACAGCTTCCTGCAGGTTATCCATGGAAGTTGCAAACGATAACCGCATGTAGCCCTCGCAACCAAACGCTGAACCTGGAACAGCAGCCACCTCAGCTTTCTCCAGTACATAGTTACAGAAAGCAATGTCACCGCTATCCTGCAAAATCTGCTGAGTATTTAATCGACTGATAGCCTGCCTTACATCTACAAAAGCATAAAAAGCGCCTTCGGACAATAAACAGTGAACACCCGCAATGGAATTCAATGCATTAGTCAAAAACTGATTACGCTCCCGGAAAGCCTCGACCATCGGAATCATGCAGGACTGATCACCATTTAACGCAGCTTCTGCCGCCACCTGAGCAATGGAATTCGGGTTGGATGTACTTTGTGACTGAATATTTTCCATTGCAGTAATGATTGCTGCCGGTCCACCACAGTAACCAATCCGCCAGCCGGTCATGGCATAAGCTTTGGATACCCCGTTGAGCACGACGGTACGCGCTTTCAGATCAGGGCAGGCGTTCAGAATATTGACGAACTCATCCCCGGACAAAAGAATATGTTCATACATATCATCGGTAGCGATCAGGATATCCGGGTGCTTGCGCAACACTGCACCTAGGGCCTGCAGCTCTTCCAGGCTGTACACGCTGCCGGAAGGATTGCTCGGGCTGTTGATAACGAACATGCGGGTTCTGGGAGTGATCGCTTTTTCCAGTTGATCCGGTGAGATTTTGAATTTCTCTTCGATCCCAGTACTGATAAAAATAGGCTTTCCCCCGGCAATCAACACGATATCGGGATAAGAAACCCAGTAAGGTGCGGGAATGATGACTTCATCACCCGGATCGATCGTCGCCAGCACCAGATTAAAGAAACTTTGTTTCCCGCCACTGGAAACCAGAATCTCTCCCGGCGTAAATTCCAGTGAATTTTCCCGCTTGAATTTCGAGATGATCGCCTGTTTCAAAGACGCAGTTCCACCCACCGCTGTATATTTTGTAAAACCATTTCGGATCGCCGTAATCGCTGCATCCTTGATATGCAGCGGCGTGTCGAAATCCGGTTCACCTGCCCCCAGACCAATAATATTTTTTCCTTCTGCCTTGAGTCTGGCGGCTTTGGCAGTAACTGCCAGAGTGGGAGAAGGTTTGATAGCCTGGACGCGTTGCGAGAGTTTCACGATACAGCTCCTGATGTAGGTGATTTGTACATGTTAGAATCAAAAACGTTTAATTTCGTACAGCGAACGAACCTGTGATTATTACCTTTCCAGGCAGTCCTTACAAGCTCAATCAGGCGTTTCAGCCAGCAGGTGATCAGCCGGAAGCAATCTGCACACTAGTAGAAGGACTAGAATCAGGCTTATTCTTTCAGACATTACTCGGTGTAACCGGATCCGGCAAAACCTTCACCATCGCCAACATGATTGCACAGTCGGGTCGGCCGGCCATCATCATGGCACCCAACAAGACGCTGGCTGCACAACTGTATGCCGAAATGCGCGAATTCTTCCCGGAAAATGCAGTCGAGTATTTCGTCTCCTATTACGACTACTATCAGCCGGAAGCTTATGTACCTTCCCGTGATCTGTTCATAGAAAAAGATTCGAGTATCAATGAACATATCGAACAGATGCGCCTCTCTGCCACAAAATCTTTGCTGGAGCGAGAAGATGCCATCATCGTTGCAACAGTATCCTGCATTTACGGTATCGGTGATCCGGTCGATTATCACGGCATGATTCTGCATGTTCGTGAGCATGAAAAATTCTCACAGCGCGATATCATTCAGCGCCTGACAGGTATGCAATATCAGCGCAACGAATTTGAATTTGCACGTGGTACCTTTCGTGTACGGGGTGATGTACTGGATGTCTTCCCGGCAGAAAACTCCGAAACTGCCCTGCGTATCTCCCTGTTCGATGACGAAGTGGAAAGCATGACACTGTTTGATCCGCTCACCGGACAAACCCGGCAAAAAGTATCGCGTTACACGGTTTACCCTTCCAGTCATTATGTTACGCCACGCAGCACCACTCTGCGGGCAATCGAAACCATCAAAACCGAGCTTACCGAACGGTTAAACTATTTTCACGAAAACCACAAACTGGTAGAAGCTCAGCGTCTCGAGCAGCGTACACGTTTCGATCTGGAAATGCTGAATGAACTGGGTTTCTGCAAGGGTATCGAAAACTATTCACGCCACTTGTCTGGACGGCTGCCCGGAGATCCTCCTCCCACACTCATCGACTATCTGCCGGACAATGCATTGATGATCATCGATGAGAGCCATGTCACCGTTCCCCAGATCGGCGGAATGTACAAAGGAGATCGCTCGAGAAAAGAAAATCTGGTTGCCTACGGGTTCCGCCTGCCTTCTGCATTGGATAACCGGCCACTCAAGTTCGAAGAATTCGAAAAACTGATGCCGCAAACCATTTTCGTTTCCGCCACTCCGGCAGATTACGAGATACAGCGCAGTGGCCAGATTGCGGAACAAGTCGTAAGGCCGACCGGCCTGGTGGATCCAGTAATCATCATTCGCCCAGTTACCACCCAGGTAGATGATCTGATGTCAGAAGTTTCATTACGTGCTGCTCAAAATGAACGGGTGCTGGTTACCACCCTGACTAAACGTATGGCTGAAGATCTGACGGATTATTTTTCCGATCACGGTATCCGGGTACGCTATCTGCATTCTGATATCGATACAGTCGAGCGAGTCGAAATCATTCGGGATTTACGCCTTGGCAAATTTGATGTGCTGGTCGGAATCAATCTGTTGCGGGAGGGACTCGATATACCCGAAGTTTCACTGGTTGGCATACTGGATGCAGATAAGGAAGGCTTTCTGCGATCAGAACGTTCATTGATTCAGACCATGGGCCGCGCTGCCCGGCATGTCAATGGAACCGTCATCCTTTATGCCGATAAAGTGACTAATTCGATGCGACGAGCCATTGATGAAACCGAACGACGCCGCACCAAACAGAAGTCGTTCAATCAGCAGAACAATATTACGCCGCGTGGAGTCAACAAACGGATCAAGGATTTGATCGATGGTGTCTACGATAGTGAGAATGCTGCAGAACATCGGAAAGTTGCACAGATTCAGGCTCGCTACGCGGCAATGAACGAAGCACAACTTGCAAAGGAAATTCAGCGGCTGGAAAAAAGTATGCTGGAAGCAGCCAGGAATATGGAATTCGAACAGGCTGCCCAGTATCGTGACGAAATAAAAAACCTCAGAAGCAAACTCTTCATTGGCATGATAGACCCTGATGAGGTCAGGGAAGCGCCACAAACAGCTGGTAAAAAATCAGGCAGAAGATCTGGCAGATAACTGTAGCCGCATTACCCTCATCCCGACGGGAAATCTATTTTACTTCTCTACCTTGGCCTGGGTAGAGGTAACGAAAATCAGCTCGCTAAAGGTCCGGTTCAGTGTTTTGCTGGTGAAATTATGCATTCTCATACTTTCCACGAAGCGGATATGTTCACCATTACTGACTTTGGTCGTCGGTGCTGCTATCCAGAATTTTTTGCCCCCATTCGCAAGCTCCATATAGGTATACCCCGCCGCATCGATTGAGGAAACGACAATCCCCTCGTTCGCAGGCATCGTTTCAACTCCAGATGCCCCTTCTGCCCAGGCAGCAGACAAATTGAAACTCATGAGTAAAATTGCCAGAATCACGGCAAATACTGTTCTGAACATTTTGATTTCTTCCTTTACAAGAGTGTGAAAAAAGCCTTGCTGACCCATCGACGATCAGAAGCGGAAATTATATTGCGCATAGAATAGATCAGGCGAAACACCGGGGCGCGTATTTTTGATGAATTCACCGGTAAAAAGTTTTGAATACCCCAGTAATATATCCTGGTGACGACTGACATGAAAATTGACCGTAAAATCTATTTCATCTCCGACATGGCTGCCCGATTGGCCGGTAATATCGCGTATCGTCCCTGCCCCGGCCGCGTTATACAGGTAATCCTGTTTATTCGCCAGATAAAAACGATGGTACTGGCCAAGAAATGTCACCCATGGTTGCGGATGTAAAGTGAACTGGGCATTGAAATCATGGATATTCTGCCGCCCTACCTGGTCTATATAGCCAAAATAATAGTGACCGAATGGAAAAAGCTGGTTGAACGTATTGCTACGCCCGTCACGATGATTTTTATCCCCGGAGGCAAAATCATAACGTAACCAGAACTGGGGATTCATTGGAAGCGGTAACTGATAACCCACTCCGGAAGCAATTGAAAAAGCCGAAATATCGAGGTGAGAACGTTTTCCGAACTGATACATGCCTTCCAGCTCGTAGAGAATACGCTCATAATCACCCGCCCAGCGTGCACCGATTGTATGCAGGACTGAATCCCCCTGCAGCACATTGCCTTGAGTGATATTAGCTGGAGAGACGGTTCTATTATCAATCAGACTCAGATAATACAGATCGAGCACCTGACCTGGAATTGCCTTATAAGCCCCCCACAAACCGACAAAGTTGCGATCTTTGTCCCAGTTATCGAACTGATTAGGTTCGGTCACCATCGGCCGTACCCAGAAGGCATCCAGATTGAATGCCGGGGTCTGCCAGAAAGTCTTTACTCCCTGAAATGTCCGGCGCGTATTTGCCCAGTCCAATGTCGATATCAGCCGCTGTGATCCGTACAAAAGTTCCTGACGCCCCACCCGCAGATAAGCTGGCCCATCCATGAACTGCCCCAGCTTGACATCCGCAAACAGATTGAGCATGTCGGTATGGTTCTTATCGATTGCCAGAGCAGACAGATCCAACCCTAATGCTCGTGCATCCAGCATCTCGGCAAACAGCCGGAACTGATCCTGATACCAGAGATCGGCATGCAGCCGTGTTCGTAACAAATGGTAGTCATTGTTGACCCCAGCCGCATTCAAGCGGCTGTCTGTCTCATGCATGTAGCGATACCAAAAACTGCCGCCGAAGGATAGCAACCAGTCACTGCCCAGATGGATATGTTTGACCGGATTGAAAAAATCTCTTTCGTGATCCGGCTGTTCAAGATAGCGAAAATCAAAATCGAAAGCCGGTGTCGTCGTCAGAGCAGAAGGCGGTAAAGGATCGATCTGCGGTTTTTCCCGCTCGTTACCATCGATCAGGTCCAGCAACGAGAAATACCCGGGCCCCATTGGTGGCTTGACAAAAATACCACCACGAGGAGGCGGCGAAACAGGGGGTGCCTTGGACCAGTCAACCTGAGTTGCCACGAGACTGCTCCCACTGGCAAATAGCTGGCTGCTTCCAGTTGCAAGGATAAAAGAAACGATTACCGCTTTCCGGCAGATTTTGACTGTTCCAGATGAGTTGCCGATAAACGATACCAGCAATTTCCTGATCAAACTGTTCCGATTGGAACAACATCCCGCAGGGTCAGTTATATGCATTTTGAAATAATCACCATATTAAAAGAGATCGTCACAAGCTTCCGGTACCGGCACCAGCGCCTGAAACTCCCGGAATCAATTTTCCATAAATTTTACACGTATTCACTTTGCATTCTGAGATAAACCGGAAGGCGGAATCTATGTTTTCTGAGATCATGTGGATTTTTCACCACACCCGTGCATCCTTTATGTAAGCTGTTACGCTTGATATCCGGAAATAAAGGGTTCAAACAATCATCCAAAACAAACAGCTGACTGCCATGACAAATATCGATTTCAATCGCCGCCGGTTCTTGCAATATGCAGCGTTGGGAACACTCACCACATCCTTTCCCAGCTTGGCATCCACAGCAAACCATCACCTCAACCAAGTACACGATAAGGCATTTAAACCGGATGTCGAAATCGCATTGACCGCACAAACGGCTGAAGTCTCGATTCTGCCAGGAGCCGCCACCCGTGTACTCAAATACACCGGCAAATTGTTGAAAGGCCCACACACTGCCATCAAACAACTACCCGGCTATCTGGGGCCCATTCTCAACCTCGAGCAAGGTCAGAAAGTGCGGATATTTTTCTACAATCAATTACCGGAACCCTGCGTTACTCATTGGCACGGTATGCATGTACCGCAGATCATGGATGGACATCCGATGTATGCCATCCCACAAGGTGAACAGTATGTGTACGAGTTTGAGGTAAAAAACCCTGCCGGGACCAACTGGTATCATTCACACACGCATGAAATGACTGCCAGACAGGTGTATCAGGGCCTCACCGGGCTCATCACCGTTACAGATGAAGCTGAACGCAAGCTGGATCTGCCCAGTGGTGAATTCGATATCCCGCTGGTCATCCAGGATCGCAGTTTCACATCCGGTAACCAGCTGCATTATTCGCTGACCATGCGTCAACGTATGCAGGGTTTGCTGGGTGATACCATTCTGGTGAATGGCCAGCGCAACCACGTTATTCCTGTAAAAACACGCGCTTATCGTCTTCGCATTCTGAATGGCTCAAACGCCAGAATCTACAAACTGAGCTGGAGTGATGGCTCTCCGATTACAGCCATCGGCACCGATGGCGGATTACTAGAAAAACCGGAAACTTTTCCCTACATCATGCTGAGCCCGGCGGAACGAGTAGAGCTCTGGGTTGATTTCAGCGGACACAAACCTGGATCCGAGCTGGCTTTGCAAACATTGCCGTATCAGGGATTTTCCATGGGCATGGGAGGTGGAATGCGTGGTGGTAGAGGGGAAATGGGTATGCAGGAAGGGGCAGCGGATCAGGGCAGCAAAGATACGCTCGTCAGATTCACCATCACCGAACAGGCCGGTGACTCACCCGAATTGCCGGATACATTGGTTCCTATACGCCGCCTGACCATAAAAGATGTTTCCAATCCTGATAAGACTGTACCGATCAACATCGGCATGCATCGTATGACATTCAATCTCAATGGCAGAACCTTTGAGATGCAGGATTACACCGAACAGGAAAGAATCCCGTTGAATACCGTGCAAAGAATCCGGATCTCCAATACCAACCCGGCAATGGGTGGAGGAATGGGAAGAGGAATGCGCGGCGGCCAGGGAAGCGGAATGATGGGCATGATGATGGCACTACCTCACCCGATACATCTTCACGGCCAGCAATTCCAGATTCTGTCACGTAAACCTGGCTACGCTGACAATGCTTATCCTACGGTCAAGGATGGCTTCATCAACAGCGGCTGGAAAGATACCGTGCTGGTCATGCCCGGGGAAGAAGTCGAAATTATTAAACCCTTTATGGATTACACAGGCTTGTTTCTTTACCACTGCCACAATCTCGAGCATGAAGACATGGGTATGATGCGCAATTTCTTTGTCAGCTGAATACTGGTTGATGGAAGCAAGGCAGATGACTTATTCCATTTCTAAATTGTAGTAGTTCATATTTGATCTGACAGCAGGTCTTGCCAAGAGGTGGGATTACCCGGTTTGATAGAGGTGCGAATCTTTATCAACCGAACGCGAAAGCGTAAAGGAGTAATCCCATGAGCAGTGTTCATCATAAAATCATTAAACACAAGATTGGCTTGCTTAATCTGGCAGCTGAGCTTGGCAATGTATCCCGTGCCTGTAAGGTGATGGGTTTTTCTCGCGATACTTTCTATCGCTATCAGGCAGCTGTGGAAACAGGATGTGTTGAAGCTCTGATAGATGCAAACCGACGTAAGCCCAATATCAAGAACCGTGTAGAAGAAGCGACGGAAGCAGCGATCCTGGCCTTTGCTCTGGAGCAACCGGCTTTTGGTCAGGTTCGTGTTTCCAACGGACTG
>Ga0206106_100638_pt1 | contig 13638 bp, 12 predicted proteins | sample 1B1ome_FD_148677 | JGI IMG/M metagenome (GOLD analysis project Ga0206106, IMG submission 148677) | Enriched microbial communities from leaf-cutter ant dump, University of Wisconsin, Madison, United States - 1B110A | ecosystem: Environmental > Terrestrial > Nest > Insects nest > Nest dump | place... | reverse complement strand
TGAGCGCTTTTGTCCCTCTAAATACAAAAGTTCTTCTTTACTTAATTTTATCTGTGTTGCCATAAAATAAATATTTTTGTCAACACAAAGATAATAATGTTTCTAAAGTATTTTGTCAGTACACTAGTGTTATGTTAGCAGTAAAATGACGTAAAAATAAAGTTGAACCACCGTTGTTGATGACAACACTATATCCGTCAGGCTAATGATTTTAGTTTTTGTGCCGGTGTAGGTCTGTACTTGTTTTTGCCTGTTTCCTTTCGTTCCTTAGAGCAGCTTTTTGATTTCCGTTTGCTTCCATTGTGTTCCGTTCTTGCTTTTGCCCTTATGTTTGCTGTTGTATTCAGACAAGCGTAGATTTTTTACATCTTCGGGAACTTGAGAACAAACAAAACGACAAGGTCTTTTTTCTTTGCCTTTGCCAAAATATACCGCAACACTTTTTATCTCGCCCAATGCTATCTTTTTGAGATACGCTGCTATATCAAACGACTTGTACTCCCCATGCTTATCCCTGACGTACAAAGCCGTTACTGTCTTGTACCTGCTCAAAAAGTAGTTGCCGCTGTCCGCTATATCCTCAAGAGTATCCCAGCTGAAATAGCTAAATCTCCAATCCACAGATTACCCGTATCCAATTGCAACCTCCTTTTCCCGCCAATAGTTGCCATCAGACGACTTACCATCCGTAATCAACAAATCTGCTATCTGAAGCCGGGAGAGCTCCAGGGTCTGATGTACCTTAACCGAAGACCCCGTTGTACTGTCTCCGTTGCGCTCATAAAATGGAGAAAGCTCTGCCGGCAACTGAAAGCTCATGCTGTCCGTAAGGTAAATACCATTGAAGGGAATAGATACTCCTGTAGTTGTATTCAACAACACTTTTGACAGTATCGCCTCATAGTAGTGTTTCATAAAAGATACGGAACAGGAGTGGTAACGCTTGTCTAAGGATTGCTTAATCATCTCCATATTAAAATGTTCCTGTAGAAAATCGCATTGGTCGTTCAGACTCCATTGTGCATCACCACTCACCGGTTGCAGCATCCTTTGCAAAAATGCTGCTCCACTCAACCGGGAACTCTTGCGCATGATAAAGCCGCTTTCCCGGGCTATCTGCTCTATGGTTGACGAGGACAAATAATGGCTTAACTCCTGTAAACCCCGCAAATTTTTGAGCTTAATTTCTATTGGTATATCGTTTTTGCCTGCAAAGATAATTTGCCTGACGGCTATGCTGTTCTCACCAACCGGCAAAAATTGAAATACGCCGGAACATACAGGCAATACTTTTTATAATTACTTTTGGTCAATATGCGGCTTTATCTGAATTGGAAAACTTATTCCTTATTGCTTGCAGTAGTCATTGTCGGGCTGGCGGTTTATTATTTCAGCCGCTTAGCTAAGGCTATAGCCCATGATGAAAAAAAGAAAATAGAACTGCTCGCGGAAAGTTTTCAGTCCATAGCTGCCAAACCGCTTAATACTGCCTGCAACGATATCACTTTCGAAAGCCAGGTGGTGGAAAAGATAAACTCCGTTCCGCTTATTCTTACCGATGAACAGGGCAATATTATCGGGAATAACAATATGGACAGCTTAGCTATTTCCCGTGATACTGCATTCCTGCCCCGGAAACTACGGGAATTTCAACAACTGCATGAACCCATTGTGCTCAGTATGCCATTCGGCAACCAGTATATTTATTATGGCGAATCCGTCACCTTACAGCGGCTGAAGATTTACCCCATCGTACTGATTGGTATTATCGTGGTATTTATCTTCATCACCATCATTTCCATTTCTAATGCGCAACGCAGCCTGCAAAACCAGGTCTGGGTGGGTATGTCCAAAGAAACGGCTCACCAGATCGGCACACCGCTTTCTTCCGTAGTGGCCTGGATGGAATTACTCAAGGAAAATGAAAGCAACCGGGAATGGATTGCCGAGATGGAAAAGGATGTATCCCGGCTGCAGCTCATTGCTGACCGGTTTTCGAAGATCGGCAGCATGCCCGATTTAGAACCGGGAAACATTGTTCCCCGATTCAAATATATGGTGGATTATATGCAGCGGCGTTCGCCTAAGCAGGTGCATATCCATTTGGAATATTCTGAAGAAGAAATAGAGATTCTGCTGAATGGCCCTTTATTCGACTGGGTAATCGAAAACCTGATCCGGAATGCTTTGGATGCGATGGAAGGGAAGGGGAATATCCGGATCAATATCCATAATCAGCCGCGTTTGGTAACCATTGATATTTGCGATACGGGAAAAGGTATTGCCAAAAATAACTTCAAAAAGGTATTCTCGCCCGGCTTTTCCACCAAACAGCGCGGCTGGGGCTTAGGGCTCTCACTGGCAAAAAGAATCATTGAAAAATATCATCATGGCAATATTTTTGTAAAAAGCTCCGAGTTAGGCAAAGGCACAACCTTTCGTATCATTTTGAGAAGATAGGGGAGAATGCAAATTTTGTTTCACGCAAAGAAACTACGGTAACGAAGAAACAAAGAATATGGTCTGCTGATTTTTACATTATTTATCGTTGTATCGTTGTAATCTTTGCGCCTTTGTGTGAAAATATTGTTTCACGCAAAGAAACTACGGTAACAAAGAAACAAAGACATACCACATGTAGCCCATCTCTATCGTTGTATCTATGTAATCTCTGTCCCTTTGTGTAAAAGGTTAAAATACAAAAGCCAACAAGAACAACCTGTTGACTTTGCATTTTTACTTTTGATTTTTGCATTTTGACTTAACTTACCAACTGCCGCCTGCTCCGCCGCCTCCGAAGCTGCCGCCTCCGAAACCTCCGAAGCCGCCACCACCTCCGCCGAAGCCACCGCCACCTCCGAAACCGCCACCACCACGATGTCCGCCACCGCCTAACAGGCTGCCCAAAATGGCGCCGGTAAGGAAATCGGTGCCGCGCCGGCTCATATAATTGCCGCCGCCACCGCCGCCACCTTTTCTGCCCAATAAGAGGATCAGGATAATGATAAATATGATGATTAGTCCGATGATACGGGAACCCAAACCGGGTTCTTTGTCCTGTGCCGCCGGTGGGTCTGCTTTATATTCTCCTTTGGAGGCTAAGTAAATAGCCTGTATCGCATTTTGAAAGCCTTCATAAAATTTGCCTTCCCGGAAGGCCGGGGTCATCTCTTCCCGGTAAATACGTCCTACTAAGCCGTCAGGAAGTACGCCTTCCATTCCGTAGCCGGTAGCAATAAATATCTTACGGTCATCTTTTGAAGCTAAGATTACCACGCCATTGTCCTTGCCCCGTTTGCCTACGCCCCAGCGGTTGCCCAGTTCAAAAGCATAGCTAGAGGCATCGTAGGAGCCGAGGCTTTTTACCGTAACAATCGTAATCTCTATGGAAGTCACCCGGTTAAAGCTGTCTAAGTTCTTTTCCAATTGCGCCTGTTCGGATGCCGACATAAAGCCTGCAAAATCATTGACTAAGCGAGGAGGGTCGGGCTTGAGTGGAAAATCGCTGTCTGACGCCCTTAATAAGCCCGCAGGCACGAGGAACAGCAGGAACAGCAGGAAATGGAATTTTTTATAACCGGGAAAATACTTCATGCTTGTGTTTAATCAGATTAATGGTGGTTTAATGGCCGAATACAATATCATCCGGCAGTTCATTTTTGTCCGTACCGGCATCGTAAGGGAAATTTTCGGAAAGCGCCTTACTGATATCTCTTATACATTGTGCAATGCCTTCCGCAATCTTGTTTTGTTGAAAATAGGTTTTCAGTACGGCAAGCTCCTGCTGCCAGTAATCATTGCCGCCCACCTTTTGGTGAATGCCTTCATCGCCGAAGATAGCCATCTGGCGGTCTTTCAGCGCAATATAGACCAATACTCCGTTACGATGCTGCGTTTGCTCCATCTTCAGGCTGTAAAACAGTTCGCCTGCCCGGTCAATGGCATGCACCATCGCACAATGCGATTCTACATACACCCTGATTTCTCCCGATGTGCCCAACTCGGCCTGTTGAATAGCAGCAACGATGTGTTGCTGCTCTTCGGCGCTTAAAAGCTGCTGCTTATGTTTTCTAAAAATATTTAACATAACCTGTAATCATTTTAAATGGAAAAGTATGCACCGCATGGAGATGATCCAGCCTGATGCATACTTTTCAGGTTCATTGCTGTAGTGTTTAGAATTCCACTTTGGGTGCTTTTTCCGCACCAGCTTCTGCCTTAAACATCCCTTTCTCTTTGAAGTTCAGCATACCGGCTAATAAGTTATTCGGGAATACGCGCACCTTTACATTGTATTGCTGCACGGCTTCATTATAGTTCTTCCGGGCTACCGCTATACGGTTTTCCGTGCCGGCGATCTCATCCTGTAAAGAAAGAAAATTCTGGTTGACCTTCAGGTCGGGATACGCTTCCGAAACCATCATCAGCCGGCCTAATGCCTGAGAAAGCTGACCTTGTGCAGCCTGGAATTCCTGAACTTTTTCGGGGGAAAGATCATTCGGATCCACTTTGATCTGGGTAGCTTTGGCACGAGCTTCAATAACCGCGGTCAGTGTATTTTGCTCATGTTTGGCAGCGCCCTTAACGGTTTCCACCAAATTTCCGATCAGGTCATTTCTGCGCTGGTACTGGTTTTCCACTTCGCCCCATTTGGCTTTTACACCTTCGTCTAAGGTGACTAAGCTTTTCTGAAGATTACAGGTTTGGCAGCCCCCGATCAGTACAATGGCGCCAACGATTAATAATGCAATAAGTCCTTTTTTCATTTGCAGGTAATTTTAATAAGTTTTTGCTGTGGTTTTAATGAATATGTAATGATAAACTTTCCGCTCAAATATAGGGAAAAGTGGCTAAAAGCAGATAAAAAATATATTTATTCGGTAAATATCCGGCCAGGATTAGGTAAATATCCGAAACTGCCCGGCTGCATTACATCCCAAGCATTTTCAGATTCCTGGGGAATGACTTTGGGGGTAAGGCTCGATGCTCGCTTGTTTTTTCCTTAGACACATGGCTGCTCACCCAGATTATTTCACACAAAGGGGCAAAGATTACGAAGAATACAATGATAAGAGTGGAAGCAGATACATGCTATATGCTTTGCTGCTATCGGCGTCTTGCCACAACCTCGCTGGGACGTAGTCTGAATACTACCAAACACCCACTTGAACACTACAGCAATCCGTAGAGACACACGGCCGTGTGTCTCTATCATCCACAAACCATCAGTAACAATGGCAAACTGCCGGATATCTAACGGCAGCCTACGCTTTTCCCTTAATTCTTATTACTTATTCCTTTTTTATTTCCTCAACAATTTCCATTTCGATACTTGCCCGTTTTGCCGTTCCTGCGGCTGACGTTGTACGCTTTGTGCATCCCAGGCCATAGCGGCTAATGCGGCGGCCACAGCGGCCTCCCGTTGTGTTCCCGTACTGTTCAGCAATTCGGGCCGGAAATATTTTTCAATGAATTTGGTATCAAACTGCCCTGCTTCAAATGCCGGCTGACGCACCGCCCATTTCCCGAAAGACAATGTGGTTTGTATGCCCTGGATATGATATTCATCAATAGCCCGGCAGAGCCGGTCAATGGCCTCGGCGCGGTCGGCGCCCCAGACCACTAATTTGGCAATCATGGGATCGTAAAAGATGGGTATATCCATGCCCTGCTCATAACCGTCATCCACGCGCACACCGGGTCCCTGCGGCCGTTTATACAAACGGAGTTTTCCCGTATCGGGCATGAAGTTATTGGCAGGGTCTTCGGCGCAAACGCGCAGCTCGATAGCATGACCATGAATGGTCAGGTCTTCCTGGGAAAAGGATAACTTTTCACCACGAGCCACCCTGATTTGTTCTTTTACCAAATCTTTTCCCGTAATCATTTCGGTTACGCAATGCTCTACCTGCAGGCGGGTATTCATTTCAAGGAAATAAAAATTGAGCGCCTCATCAGCCAGAAACTCTACTGTGCCGGCTCCGTAATACCGGCAGGCTTTAGCGACATTCACAGCACATTCACCCATAGCCGCCCTGATGTCAGGACTGAGGCAGGAGGAAGGTGCTTCTTCAATCAATTTTTGATGCCGGCGCTGGATGGAGCATTCCCGCTCGAACAGATAAACATAATTGCCGTGCTGATCGCCCAGAATCTGGATTTCGATATGTTTAGGCGAGCCGACATATTTCTCCATAAATACATCATCATTACCGAAGGCATTTAATGCTTCGCTTTTGGCCATGCGCATCTGGTCTTCCAGAGCTTCTTCCGAATCCACTACCCGCATGCCTTTCCCACCACCGCCTGCCGAGGCTTTGATGAGCACCGGATAGCCTACCACTGCTGCAATTTTCCTTGCTTCTTCTATGCTTTCTATGGGCTTGTCGGTGCCCGGCACCATGGGAACGCCAAATTTTTTGGCCGCCTGTTTGGCAGCAATTTTACTGCCCATCATTTCGATAGAGTAAGCAGAAGGACCGATAAAGATGAGACCGGCATCCGTTACCGATTTGGAGAATGCGGCATTTTCACTTAAAAAACCATACCCCGGATGGATGGCATCGGCGCCGAGCCGCAATGCCGTTTCGATAATAACATCTGCCCGTAAATAGGACTGGTTAGAAGGTGCGGCGCCGATACAAACCGCTTCGTCTGCATAGTGTACAAAAGGCATATTGCGGTCTGCTTCTGAAAAAACGGCAATGGTGGCAATGCCCATTTCTTTTGCGGAACGCATAACCCGGAGCGCTATTTCACCCCGGTTGGCTACTAAGATTTTTTTCATCTGAAAATATTGATTTGTTTAAGTATGATCAGACAGCACGGACATACTTCAAGATTTCTCCGGTTGGTGGAGACGCCAACCGGGGCGGCGTGCCGTGGTTGGTGTCTCCACCAACCACATGTGACCCGGCAAGGAAAAATTGAAATACAATCGACAGCACACATGTGAGGGGATTAATGGTTTCCTTAAAATGTTGAGTACTGTTGTACTGTCTGATTCTGTACATGCTAAGTGAGTAATGATTTTTATTTAAAAATTAAGCGCCATGCCTTCGAATGTTCCCGAACTCATCAGCAGCAGGCATACCGGATGTTCGGTCAGGTGCATCGTATCTGTGATCCATTGGTGCAGCGCCTCCGGATCATTGGTAACAAACAACCGGTCGTTCTGAAAGCTGTCTTTAATGCGGGCTTCGCCGAGCTGGGGCAGCCCTTTCAACTGAAGCGCATGGGCGCTGAAAAATACGGCACCTCTGTCGCAGTCGTTCAGTGCATGGGCATATTCGCTGAGAAAATTTTCCTGCAGGCTGCTGTAGGTATGCAGTTCGAAACAGGCCATCAGGAAATGTCCCGGAAAGCGTTCCCTGACTGCTTTTAATGTAGCTTTCAGTTTGGAAGGGGCATGGGCAAAATCCCGGAAAACAATTAGGTCCTCCCGCTCCGTTATTTTTTCCAAACGTTTGGCAGCGCCTTTAAAAGATACGATAGCTTTATAAAAATCGAAATTGTCTATGCCCAGCTCATTACAGGTTTTGCGTGCGGCTTCCATATTCTGGAGGTTGTGGTCGCCGAAAATTTTCAAAGTAATATTGCCCTGTGATGTAGGCAGCACCACTTCATCGTCTGCAATCTTATAGCTCGGTGTGGCATAAGGAATTTGCCGTAAGGACTCGGCTTCTTTTTCTATCAGTTGCACTACTTCCCGGTCTTCGGCATTGTAGATGATAGAAGCGCCGGCCTGCATGTTCCGGATGTAGAGGGCAAATTGTTCCTTATAAAAATCGTATGTGGGAAAAACATTCACATGATCCCAGGCAATGCCGGTCAATACGGATATATGCGGATGATAAAAATGAATTTTGGGATGCTTTTCTATTGCCGAAGCCGGGTATTCATCGCCTTCGAGGATAATTACCGGTGCATCTGAAATTTTCACGGCATGTTCAAAACCTTCTACCGATGCTCCTACGAGGTAATCGAAATCCATGTTGCAGTATTTCAGCACATGCATGATCATGGAAGTGGTAGTGGTTTTGCCATGACTGCCGGCAATAACGACCCTTTTTTTATTTTTACAGGTTTCGTAAATATATTCGGGGAAGGAATACACCCGGATATTCAGCCGGAGCGCCTGTAGCAGTTCCGGATTGTCAGCTTTGGCATGCATGCCCAGGATAACGGCATCGGTATCGGAAGTGATTTTTTCCGGAAACCAGCCTGTTTTCGGGGGTAACAGCCCGGCTTGTTTTAAGTTGGATTTTGCCGGATTGGCAATATCGTCATCGCTGCCGCTGATGTGGAAACCTTTATTTTTTAGAGCAATAGCCAACTGGTGCATGATGGCGCCACCAATAGCTATAAAATGGATGTGCATTATTTGGGTATTTCTGTTTAACTTTGGCAAAAATAACAAAGCGTTTTATAAATTGAATTTTTATGAAAAAACATTTCTACACTTTCACGCTTGCGCTGGCATTGCTGTCCGTATGCTTTGTTGTGCTGCAGAGCTGTGGTTCCCATAATAAATACGGATGCCCGGAAAGAATTGAACTGGGAGATTAAGCCGCCTTTTCGGCTAAGTTATACCTGGAAAATTCCGGACAGCGTATTATATGGCAAGGTAGGGTTGCGCTTGTTTTTGTTTTGCTAAATGCCTGCTGCGTGTCAACCTTAACCCTCGTTTAACAGCAGGATATACGCCCTTCCTAATATCTTTGTGTTCATCAAAAAACAAAATAATTATACAATGAAAAAATCTTTGTTGACCTTAGCCATATTGGCAATAACAGGCGGTGCAGTTTTTGCACAGGGAAAAAAATTAACTCCGGCTCCGGAGAAGAAACCAACGCCCATTACGGTGGCTCCGGCTCCTCAGGCTGCCAGCCAGACTGAAAATACCATGAAGTTTAAAGATGAAAAACATGACTTCGGTACAGTTCAGGAAGGTGACCCTGCGGTGTATGAGTTTACTTTTACCAATACCGGTAAAGAACCCATTTTGATTCAGAATGCCAAAGGAAGTTGCGGATGCACGGTTCCTTCTTATTCTAAGGATGCCGTACCCCCGGGAAAAACCGGTACCATCAAAGTGAGCTACAATACCAAAGGACGTCCCGGCCCGATCAATAAAACGGTGACCGTTCAGTCCAATGTAGGTACTACCGTGCTGCATATCGGCGGTAATGTAGAAAAAGCTCCGGCTACTTCCGTTCCGGAAAATAAATCTATGATGAAGTCTGCCAATTAATATTACCACCGGCAGGCAAAGGCCTCCGTCAATTTCCCGGCATTCATACTGTTTCAAATTTAACCTCTCGGTTTTGTTTCGGTCTGAATGCCGGATTATTTTATCGCATTTTTAAAAATATGAATTATGATTAAAAAGATTTTTTTCCTGCTATTGGTAGCTATCGTGCCGGCTACTATGGTTTTGGCACAGTCCGGCGCACAGATTACGGCAGCCACACCGACACATGATTTTGGAAGCATTAAGCAGGGTGTTCCTGCCGTGTATGAATTTGAGGTGAAAAACACCGGCAATCAACCACTGATTATTCAGGACGTGAAGCCATCCTGCGGCTGCACCACTCCGGAATGGCCTAAGACACCGGTACTGCCGGGCAAAACGGCCAAGATCAAGGTGTCTTATGATGCAGCATCCGCAGGCCCTTTTAATAAAAGCATTTTTGTAAAATCCAATGCGGCTAATGTAGAAAAAGGTGATCGCTATGAATTGCGGATCAAGGGAACTGTCGTAGCTTCATAAGACGAAAAAGACGAATTGAAAAAACGCTGTATTTTTTTTACAGCGTTTTTTTTGTTGCTGCTTTCCTGTAAATTTGCGCACAAAAAATAAAAATTATATGAGCTTTATTACAGCAGTACATGCACGTCAGATCCTTGATTCCCGTGGGAATCCTACAGTGGAAGTTGATATCGTTACCGACCTGGGGTCGTTTGGCCGCGCCGCGGTTCCGTCCGGCGCTTCCACGGGAGTACATGAAGCCGGCGAATTACGGGATGGTGATAAAAAGAAATACTTGGGTAAAGGTGTGCTGAAAGCCGTTAAAAATATTAATGATGTCATCGCTAAAGAATTGTATGGCTTTGATATTTATGATCAGAGAGGCTTAGATGAACTACTGCTGCAGTTAGACGGTACACCTAATAAAGGCAAATTAGGTGCCAATGCCCTTTTGGCTGTGAGCCTGGCTGCTGCCAGGGCAGGAGCGGAAGAAGCCGGGCTGCCTTTATACCGTTATGTAGGCGGTACCAATGCGCGTACCTTGCCGGTGCCGATGATGAATATCCTGAACGGTGGCGCTCATGCGGACAATAAAATTGATTTCCAGGAATTCATGGTAATGCCGGTGGGCGCTGCTACTTTTAATGAAGGCTTACGTTGGGGCGTAGAGATTTTTCATGCTTTAAAAAATGTATTGAAAGATAAAGGCTATAGTACCAATGTTGGTGATGAGGGTGGTTTTGCCCCCAATATTCAAAGCAATGAAGAGGCTATCGAAACCGTATTAAAAGCTATTGAAAAAGCCGGCTATAAGCCCGGAGACCAGGTGGCTATTGCTATGGATGCCGCCAGCAGTGAACTGTGGAACGTAAAAAGTAAAAAGTATGTATTCCATAAATCAGATGGGAAAAAGATGAGCAGTGCAGAGCTAGTGGATTACTGGGCGGCCTGGTGTAAAAAATATCCGATCGTCAGCATTGAGGACGGTATGGCCGAAGACGACTGGAAAGGCTGGAAGGCGCTTACCGATGCTTTAGGACATAAAGTACAGTTGGTGGGAGATGATCTGTTCGTAACAAATGTAAAACGCCTTGAAGAAGGTCTTGACAAAGGAGTAGCCAATGCACTTTTAGTAAAGGTGAATCAAATCGGAACGCTTTCTGAAACGATAGATTCCGTAAGTCTGGCTCAGCACAACCGTTATAATACCATCATGAGCCACCGCAGTGGTGAAACGGAGGATACTACAATTGCCGATTTGGCCGTAGCCCTGAACTGCGGTCAAATTAAGACGGGTTCTGCTTCCCGCAGTGACCGTATGGCTAAATACAACCAGTTGCTGCGTATTGAAGAAGAATTAGGCAGTCTGGCCTGGTACCCCGGCAAAAAGCTCCATTTCGGAACCTGAGGAAGATAAACTAACAACATCAGCGAAATATCGAACATCCGCTTGAACACTAAGGCAATCCGTAGAGACACACGGCCGTGTGTCTCTACCATCCACAAACCATCAGTGGCAATGGCCAACCGTGTCGTCCTGATTCCTAAATCTGACAATTCCGAACCTTCGGAGTTGTCAGATTTTCTGCCCCTATACTATATTAACAATACCAAATTTCCCCATATTTATCATACAATAATAGGCAATAAATACCTCTTTTTATACAGTTGAAAATGCTATCTTTGTATAGATTCCGACTTTCTTCTGCCCGAAGTTAATACAGGATTACTTCATGTGACCACTATGAATATTTCAAATTCATTTTCCGTATTCCTCTATTCATTCAAACTGAAGGATAAATTGCTGCACCATCCTGATGCGATATGGAAGCCCTCTTTTATTGAGCCGGATAAGAATTTTTACTTCAGCCATATCCAGGATTTTTTTATTAAGAATAATACTGCTGCCGGCGCCATTGTTGATCCCTCCTGCTGTGTAAGATATGACCTGGTAAAGGAAAACCTGAGTCCTGCCCAGAAAGAAAAGCTGACACTCTTCCATAAGCTTTTTGCCAAATCCAGGCATATAGCAACTGTCGGATCAGGGAAAACGATTGCATTTAAGCTCATCACCGACCGAAGTGTACTGGGGCCATCCCTGTTGTATAATCCCCTTACGGAGATTGGCATCCTTTCATTCAGTTGTGCGCTGTCGGAAAGTGATAAAACGCTGCACCAGCTTACTGATCTCAATTACCAGTTCCGGGAATTCGGAAAAAACAATGATCCTGTCTTTCACTTTCCCAAGCAGGAATATGCCCGGGGGCAGCAACAGGCGGTAACGGATGCACTCCGGACTGCCAACCCCCAGCTTGCCCAGGATGATGATGCTTACCACAAGTGGAATGTGTGCAGCCTGATCAATGTATTGCTCCGGGATATTACACTTGAACATACCGCAGCCTTATCGCCTAACCGGCTGCAGGGTTTTACTTATGTACAAACTACTGAAAAACCAGAGGCGCAGGCATTGGCGGAAGCATCATTCAGGTTGAGGCGTATGTATAACAACGCTTTTATCCCGGATCCGGTTTTTCTGCATGCATCTTCCGAAACGGAGCAGACCTTTGAGCATATTCATTTCGGCGCTTCCATAGAAGGTTGTGTCGTTATCGTGCAGGGCGCCAAAGAGGTGTTGCCGCCTTTTCTGAGAGATTTTGAGCATACGGTAAAAAACCGTTATTTCTGGTCTTATCTTTTGGCCTATTATCAGCGCCTTGCCATCATTGACATGAACGACCAGTTGTCGCATTTATATGATGAAGGTCTTCCTGCGCTTGATAAGTTGCTGGAGGCGTCCTCGAAATTGTCAAGGACGGAGCTGCGTACGCTTTTTTCACAGGTTTCCTTTTTCAGCCAGCATAATGATTTTTATGAATTTTGCAAACGCAACCTCCGATTAGAAGAGCTGTACGATGCCATCCGCGGAAAGATGGAGGATGTCAGCAGGCTCTTAACGGAGCAATTGGAAATGGAAGAAAAAAGAAGGGATATGGAACGGAAAGAGGAGCAATACATCCGGGAGCAGAACCTTATTTTGGAGAAGAAAGTGCAGGAACGTACCCGTGCATTGCGGAAAGAAAAACAAAAATCGGATGATTTACTGTTGAATATCCTGCCGCTGGAGATTGCGGAGGAGCTGAAGCAAAACGGTGCTGCCGCTGCCCGGCTCTATGACCATGTTACTATTCTTTTTACCGACTTCGTTAATTTTACCCGTATCAGTGAGCAGTTAAGTCCGCAGGAGCTGATTGATGAATTGCATACCTGTTTTAAAGCTTTTGATGAAATAAGTACAAAATATCATCTTGAGAAAATAAAAACCATAGGGGATGCTTATCTTGCCGTATGCGGGCTGCCCACACCCCATGAGCGGCATGCTCAAAACACGGTTCAGGCTGCCATCGCCATCAGGGATTTTATGGCAGCGCGGAAAAAACGCCTCGGAGATAAAACCTTTGGCATACGCATCGGTGTTCATAGCGGCAGCGCTATCGCCGGTATTGTAGGGGTGAAAAAATTTGCTTACGATATATGGGGAGACACCGTCAATACTGCCGCCCGCATGGAAAGCAGCGGTGAGGCGGAAAAAGTAAATATATCCGAACATACGTATGCCTTGGTGAAAGAAGAATTTCACTGCGTTTACAGAGGAAAGATTGCAGCTAAAAATAAGGGTGTGATGAAGATGTACTTTGTTAATGGACAATTGACAATGGATAATTGACAATTGACAATGGATAATTGATAGTTGACAATGTGTGTGTGCCTAAAATAGATTGACGGATTTTATAAATTTTGGAATAGTTCTAATTGTATTGTTGTTGGCTTATTTTCATTCAAATTTCGGGTATAAATTTTCAATTTTTCTCTTTTCTCTTTTGGTA
>Ga0206106_100637_pt1 | contig 13647 bp, 12 predicted proteins | sample 1B1ome_FD_148677 | JGI IMG/M metagenome (GOLD analysis project Ga0206106, IMG submission 148677) | Enriched microbial communities from leaf-cutter ant dump, University of Wisconsin, Madison, United States - 1B110A | ecosystem: Environmental > Terrestrial > Nest > Insects nest > Nest dump | place... | reverse complement strand
CTTCTCTTTTGCTCCTCTGACTCATCTCTGATGACATTTCTTCCGGTGTCATCTGTTATGAGGCAACGTTTCAATCCCTCCTTCCAAAATGACTCTCCCCCGGTGTCATTTCATTTGAGTCAATTCGTCCGGCCCGAAAATGGAGTTCGGGTTTGAAATCCGGCGGCGATGGCGCTACGCTCCCGCCCTATCGTTGCCATGCTCCGAAAAATTCTCCTCGCGCTGACGCTCCTCTCCCTCCCCGTCCTGCCGCCGGTGGCGCAAGTCCGGGCGGAAACCCCCACCATCACCGTCAGCAAGAGCGATTCCATCGCGCTGGCGCTCACGCCGATCTCCGGTTCCGAGGGGGAACTCGTCACCAGCGTGCTCCGCAACGATCTTTCGCTCGCGGGGTATTTCAATCTCGTGAGCGGCGGACAGCCGGGGCTGACGGTGAGCGGCAGCGATTCGGGCGGGGTGACCTCCGGCCGGGTGACCGATTTTTCCGGCGGCACCGTCCTCCAGCGCCAGTACCGGGGGGATGCCCGCCAGCGGGCCCACGCCTTCGCGCGCGACATCATTGAAACGCTCACGGGCAACCCCGGCCTGCCGGGCAGCCGGATCGCCTTTGTGGCCACCCGCACGGGGCGCAAGGAAATCTATACGGCGGATTACGACGGCTCGAACGTCCGCCAGTTGACGCACGACGGGAATATCAGCGTGGCCCCGGCCCTGAGCGCGGACGGGCGGCGGCTCGCCTACACCGGCTACCTCAAGGGGTATGCCGATATTTACACGATCGAGCTTGGCAGCGGAGCCCGGCGGCGGGTGGTGAAATTTCCCGGCACCAACAGCGGCGCGACCTGGTCCCCGGACGGGAGCCGGCTCGCCTGCACGGTGAGCCGCGACGGCAACCCGGAGCTTTACATCGTGAGCGCCAGCGGTTCGGGAGCCCAGCGCCTGACCCACACCAGCGGCGTGGAATCGTCGCCGAGCTGGTCGCCCGACGGGCAGGAGATCGTCTACGCGGCGGACAACGGGGGAGCGCCGCGCCTCTACCGGATTTCCGCCAACGGGGGACGCCCCCGGCCCGTCGCCTCCGGCTACCGGTTCACGACCGAGCCGGACTGGTCGCCCGATGGCAAGAAGATCGCCTTCAACCTGCGGGAAGGGGGCGGCTTCCGCGTCGCCGTTCACGATCTGGCCAGCGGCCAGACGCAGACGCTTTCCTCCGCGGGTTCCAACGCCCAGAACCCGGTCTGGGGGCCGGATTCCAGACATTTGTTGTTTACCGACGGGCCGAACCTCGTCATGATTGATTCCCGGACCGGACGACGGACGACGATCCTTGATGGCCTGGGAGCCATTTCCGAGCCAGCCTGGTCGCGCTGATTGCCGGGGTTTCCCCTTCCGGTTGTTCCTTCTTCCACGTTCCTTTTTTCCCTACGCCAAAAAAACCATGCTCCATCTCCGACTGACCCCGATCACCCGTCTCTTCGGCACCGCCCTCATCGCGCTTTCACTGGCTGCCTGTGCCGGAGCCAACAAGAAGAAGCAGTACGCCGGAAGCGAGGACGGCGACTTCGTCTCCGGCAGCTCCCTGCCGGAGCGGCAGGAAGGGGTCTCCTTCCTGAGCGGCAATGTGGACCGCCAGAGCGTGAGCCCGGTCTATTTCGCCTTTGACAGCTACGAGGTGGAGCCGGGCGAGGCGTACAAGCTCGACGCCGTGGTGCGCAAGCTCCAGGGCGGTTCCGGGCAGTTGATCATCGCCGGGTTTACCGATGAACGCGGCACCTGGGAATACAACCGGGGGCTGGGCGAGCGCCGGGCGCAGGCGGTGCGGGCGCACCTGCTGAGCCTCGGCGCGGACGGCAGCCGCATCCAGACCACCAGCTTCGGTGCGGACATGCCCGCGGACCCGGCCAGCAACGAAGCGGCCTGGGCCAAGAACCGCCGGGCGGAATTCGGGTTCACCCCGTAACCCGCGGCGGAGATAGCCGGAGTTTCTCCCTGCGACGATGAATCAGCCTCCCCCGTTGCGGACGCTGCTCGTGGATGACGAGCGGCTCGCCCGCAAGCGGTTGCGGATGTTGCTGGAAGAACGCGGCGGGGTGGAGATCGTGGGCGAAGCGCAGACGCTCGACGAGGCGCGGGCGCTGGCGCGGGAGCATCGGCCCGACCTGGTTCTTCTCGACATCGAGCTTTCGCCCGAGAGCGGGTTTGACCTGATCGCGGACCTTCCCGCTTCCACCGCCGTTGTTTTCGTGACCGCGCACGATACCTTTGCCATCCGCGCTTTTGACGAAGCCGCGCTTGATTACCTGCTCAAGCCGGTGCGACCGGAGCGGCTGGCGGCCAGTCTGGAGCGGGTGGCCGCCCGGCGCGGCGCGCCTCCTGCCGAGGGGGTGGAGAAGGCGGAGAAACCGCAGGCACCGGAGCCCCCGGCTTCGGGCGGCGCTTCCCCGTTGCTCATCCGGGACGGGCGAAACTGGCACCAGGTCGATCCCGAGACGATTTTTTTCATTCAGGGAGAGGGCACCTACACCCGGGTGGACCGGGCGGACGGGCCTTCGCTGCTGGTGTTGCGCACGCTCAATCTCTGGATGGAACGCTTGCCTTCGGAAAACTTCGTGCGCCTGAGCCGTTCCCTCGTGGTCAATCTCGACCGGCTCGACCGGTTGCAGATGCTCAACCGCAACAAGGGAAGCCTCTATTTCCGGGATCGGCGCGAGCCGTTGCAGATCGGTCGCGTGGCTTCCGGTCATCTGCGGAAAATCCTTCAGGGCGGAGCGCCGGGCGGCGGGTAGGCGCCGCCGCAAAGCATGCGTCTGATTAAACCGAACATGCTCTAAATCCACGATCCCGCCGGGATCTGCGTGTTTTTCGGGACGATCACGATCCCGTCGCGGATGTAGTAGTTGGGACCGTCGAAGTGGTTCGGTTTCCCTTCCGGGGTGATGACGACGCCGTCGCCGATGCAGGCGTTTTTGTCGATGATGGCGTGGTCGATCACACAGTTGCGACCGATGCCGAAGGGGACCCCCGCCGGGTTGAGTTTGGCGGCGGCGTCGGTTTCAAAAAAGTCCGACCCCATGATCACGGAATGGCGCACGGTGGTCCCGCTGTTGATGACGGAGCGGATGCCGATGACGGAGCGCTCGATGGTGGCGTCCGAGATGATGCACCCGTCGGAAATGATCGCCTGGTTGATCTGCGCGCCGTTGATCTTGCTCGCGGGCAGGAAGCGGGCGTGCGTGTAGATCGGGGCGGCGGTGTCGAAGAAGGAGAACGGGGGCACCGGGTTGGTCAGCGCGAGGTTCGCCTCAAAGAAGGCGCGGATCGTCCCGATATCCTCCCAGTAGCCCTGGAAGATGTACGACTGGACGTGGCGCGTCTCGATGAGCCGGGGGATGATGTGTTTGCCGAAGTCCACCAGATCGTTGTCGAGCGCCTCGATCAAGGTCTCACGGTTGAAGATGTAGATCCCCATGGAAGCCTGAAAACGCTCCTCTTCCGGGTCGAGTTCGAGTTCGCCGAGCAGTTCCCCGGGGATTTTCAGCGAATCAAGCAGCGCGTCTTCCTTCGGTTTTTCCACGAAGCGGGTGATGCGCCGGGTCGAATCCGTGTGCATGATGCCGAAGTCCGACGCCAGTTCGCGCTCCACGGGAATGGTGGCGATGGTGACGTCCGCCTTGCCCGCGATGTGCTGGCGGAGCAGGTCGCGGTAATCCATCCGGTAGAGCTGGTCGCCGCTCAGGATGAGGTAATACTGGTAGGGGCGGCTGATGAAATCGCGCAGGTTCTGCCGCACGGCGTCCGCCGTCCCCTGGTACCAGTGCGAGCCGGAGGGGGTCTGCTGCGCGGCGAGGATTTCCACGAACGACCGGGAAAAGCGGTCGAACTTGTAGGAAGTGCCGATGTGCCGGTGCAGGGAGACGCTGTTGAACTGGGTGAGCACGTAGATGTTGCGCAGCCCGGAGTTGATGCAGTTGGAGATCGGAATATCGACGATCCGGTACTTGCCCCCCAGCGGCACCGCCGGTTTGGAGCGGTTTTTGGTCAGCGGGAAAAGCCGGGTTCCCGCGCCGCCGCCCATGATGATGGCCAGCGTGGAATGGGTGGCTTGTGAAAAGGAGGAAAAATCGGTGGCGCTCATAATGCCCTTGCGGAAACCTTGATGCGGCAATCATGTTGCCCTCCGGAACGGAAAATGTCAGCTTTCAAAACAAAGAATTTATGTGTGGAATCATCGGTTACATCGGCAAGGCAGATGCGCTCCCCGTGCTGCTCGACGGATTGCGGCGGCTCGAATATCGGGGGTATGATTCCTCCGGGGTGGCCCTGCTTGATGGGGGATCGCTCGCCATCCGCAAGTGCGAGGGGCGCATCGCGAACCTGGCCGAACTGCTCCGGCGGCAGCCGGTCGGCGGGCATCAGGGGATTTCCCACACCCGCTGGGCCACCCACGGCGGTGTGACCGATGCCAACGCCCACCCGCATACGGACCGGAGCGGGCGGCTCGCGCTCGTCCACAACGGGGTGATCGAGAATTACCAGAGCCTGCGCGAAGAGATGGAGGCGCAGGGGCATTCGTTCGCTTCCCAGACGGATTCCGAAGTGCTCGCCCACCGGATCGGGCGGCACTGGGAGGCGCTCGGCGGCGATCCTTCCCGCACCCGGCTGCTTGAAGCGGTGCGGCGGGCGCTGCGTGAGGTGATCGGCACGTACGGGATCGCCGTGATGCACGAGGCGGTGCCCGGGGTGATCATCGGCGCGCGGCGCGGCAGCCCGCTGGTGCTCGGCATCGGGCGCGACGAATATTTCCTGGCCAGCGACGTGAGCGCGATCGTCGCCCACACGCGGGAGGCGGTCTACCTTCAGGATTACGATCTGGTGACGGTGGACGGGGAGGGGTTTGAGGTGACGACGCTTCAGGGCGGCGCGTCCGGGTTCGAGGTCAGCACGGTCGATTTCAGCGCGGACGAAGTGAGCAAGGGGGATTACCCCCACTACATGCTCAAGGAGATTTTCGAGCAGCCCGAGACGATCCGCGACGCCATGCGCGGGCGGCTCGCCCCGCGCGACGCCACCACGCGGCTCGGCGGCCTGAACATGACGCCGCCGGAACTGCGCGAGGTGGACCGCGTCGTCCTGACCGGCTGCGGCACGGCCTGCCACGCGGCGATGGCGGGCGAGTACCTGCTCGAATCGCTCGCCCATATCCCGACGGAGGTGGAGTTTGCCAGCGAGTTCCGCTACCGGAACATGCCGGTGAACAAGGGAACGCTCGTCTTCGCCATCAGCCAGAGCGGGGAGACGGCCGATACGCTGGCCGCCCTGCGGGAGAGCCAGCGCAAGGGGCACCGGACGCTCGCCATCTGCAACAACGTGGCGAGCACGATCGGGCGCGAGAGCGATGGCGGCGTCTACATGCACGCGGGCCCGGAGATCGGCGTGGCGGCCACCAAGTCGTTCACTTCGCAGGTGACGGTGCTCACGCTGCTGGGCATCCTGCTCGGGCGGATGCGCCATCTCTCCACCACGGAGGGGATCGCCATGCTGGAGGAGCTGGAGGCGATCCCGGAGAAGGTCCGGCGGATTCTCGCCCAGAGCGACGCCATCCGCGCGATTGCCCGCAAGTACGCGAACGCGAAGGCGATGATGTTTCTGGGCCGCCAGTACAACTACCCGGTGGCGCTGGAAGGGGCGCTCAAGATGAAGGAGATCAGCTACCTCTTTGCCGAAGGGCACCCGAGCGCGGAACTCAAGCACGGGGTGATCGCGCTGATCACGCCGGAGCTTCCCTCCGTATTCATCGCGCCGGATGATTCGGTGTTTGAGAAAAACCTCTCGAACATCGAGGAGGTGAAGGCCCGCAAGGGCCCGGTGATCGCCATCGGCACGGAAGGCGCGGGCGGCGCGCTGGAGAAAGTGGCCGACGATGTGATCTGGATTCCCCCGTGTCCGGATTATCTCTCGCCGCTGCTCACGGTGATCCCGCTCCAGCTCCTCGCCTACCACCTCGCCGTGGAACTGGGGTGCGACGTGGACAAGCCGCGCAACCTCGCCAAGAGCGTGACGGTGGAATGATCAGCGGGTGGAGGAGCCTTTCGCGCTGTGACGAGACATTAAAGTTGGTAAAAACCAACGGTTAGAAAAATTCAGAAAAGGGTCTCCGAGAAACCGGAGGCCCTTTTTCGTGTCCGGAAGTCAACAAGCGGCACCTCAAATTCTCAAAAAAATCCCCTGCTCAACTTGAAAGTCCCACGAATCACCCCTCTTACCCGAGCGGCCACTTGATTCTTCCTCCAGAAGACTCTAGATTACCGAACAACGTCCCACATGGAAGTCTCCGACCCTTCCGGGCAGCCCGCCTCAAAATCGACCCATGCCGACCACTCATTCCAAGACGCAATCCGATCCCGGATCCAAAACGGAATCTATGTACCTGAACGAGTTCCACAAGTCGCGTTTCAGGCTTGCGAAGATTCTGCAATCAAATCCGCAGAAGCGATCCTTGGAAGAATCCACTGCTCAATATCACCGGATCAAGGCCGGGAGTACACGGACCAGAGAAGCACAGCAGACCGAAGAAAAGGCCGCTTCGCAGTCAACAAACTGATCCGGCCACGGGAAGAAGCTGCCCTGAAAGAATGGGCGCAAGCCGAGCGGCTGCTTCTCAACAATGCCGACTTCCAGATTCCTTGGGAAGAGGCCGGATGCCTTGGGGAGAGCGAACACGATGTTTATCCCATCCCGGAGAGGGGTCTGTGGGAAAAACGCAATAACCTGAGCCATCATGGAACTTGGCTGGAGTATTTTCATCGGCTTCTGCTCCACAACTGGCTCTTTCCCGACACGAGCCTTGCTTTCAAAGGGTTCGTTGAACACGACGGCCAACTGCTCCCCCTGACGACCCAGCAGGATATTGAAGCCGTGCGAGGCGCGACCATGGAAGAGATCGACAACTTCATGGGAAAAATGGGGTTCACCCCCATCCGCAAAACTTCCCCTTCCCGATGGTACGATTACCTCAATGCCTCCCTCGGCATTGAGGTCAACGATCTCCATGACGAAAACGTTCTGGTCAGGCCCAACGGGGACCTCGCCGTCATGGACCCCGTGCCGATGCTGGAGGAAACTTCCAAAATCAGGCGGATAACCGATCAGCTTGGCGAGGAAAACTGAATCCCTGACGCGATACGTCAATTTTTTACCAGGTTTGCCTCACTGGAAATCGACCCTCTCCCTCTCAGAAAAAATTTACCAACTTTAATGCACGAGTACACGCGCAAGTCACTGTTCATCGAGCAGGGGCCGCTCCTCGCGCCAGCGGGCGGAAGGCTTCGGTGCCTTGATCCATTCGTTTTTGAGATACGCCGCCGCCGCCGCAAGCCGGTTTTCAAAGATCGCCGTAAAGAAGGGGCGCAGCGCGTTGAGATAAACCGGGCCGCCGATTTCCAGCGGCTCGCTCTGGTGGGGCAGTTTGATCCAGAGCGGCACATGCCGTAGCATTTCAACGTTCAGCGGATAGGGGGTGCCTTCGTAGTCGCTGCGCAGGGAGTGGTCGGAAGTGACGATGAGCAGCGTCCGCTCATATCGGCCTGCCTGTTTGAGGAGATCGACCACTTCGCCAACCAGGGTGTCCACGAACTGAAGGCTTTCGTCATAACCTTCCGCGTGTTGGGCGCCCGGGCCTTTGTATTGTCCCTTTGCATCAAAGATGGAAGGGGGGTGGGGAACCGGATAGTGCAGAAACAGGAAAAGGTTGTCGCGCGGCTCCGCGAGAATCTGCCGCGCCCGGGTGCGGACCCCTTCGAGCAGGGAGATGATGTGCCGGTAGCGGATCTGCCGCTGGAAGCGGAAACGATCAAGTGTCTCCGGGGCAATGGGCAGGAGATTGAGCCCGTTGAAATACTGGATCAGCCGATCGGCTTCTCTCAAGCCCAGAAAACGAAGCGCTTCCGCCCAGCCTCCCGGTTTCGCGTCGTAACTCGGGCTGTGAACATAGTCCACCTGATCGCCGAAGATCAGCCGGGGCATCAGGTAAAAGCCGACTTCAAAGGTGTTGTACTGGTGCTCGCGGGCCTGTGCGAAGAGGCTTTTGCGCAGGGAGGAGCGTTGCCGGCCATCGGGTTCGAAAAAAATGCGCCGTGAGGGTTGATCGTCAGCCGGTCAACGGTCTGGTAGAGGAAACCGGGGACGGAAGTCAGGGTACGCTCCCCGGCGGAATTGGCCTGGTGGAAAGAGCAGGAATGCCGGGTCAACTCCCCCAGGCGCTGGAGTTCGGGGCGGAGTTTCCCTCCCGGAAACGTCCGGGGATAGCTCCATTCATCAAAGATCAGAATCACGACAGGGGTTCTCTCCACGGGGGGCTGGGGGAAGTGAATGGATTCCGGAGGAAAGTCGTACGATGAGAAGGAGGCAAACTGATAGAGCAGAATGAGGCAGAGCGGAGAGAGGATCAGGCCGAGGGTTGCCACCCGCCCGGGGATTCGCGCCCGGGGAATCCAAAGGGCGATGGCGCCCAGGCTCAAGGCGAACAGCCCGCTTGGCCAGAAGCTCGCTTCTTCGGAAAGGGAGGTCTGGAGGAGGACGGTTTGCGCAAAGGCAAAACCGAAGAGGATGACGAACGCGATCCGGGCTGCGGAGCGCCAGCGGGTGCGCCTCAGGCATTCGTAGCTGGTCCACAAGAGGGCGGCAAGGCTCAGGCCCACCAGGCCGTGAAGGAGCCCGTCCGTATGGTTCCAATGGTGGACGACGCGGTTATCCGATGCCAGATACGCTCTGAAATGCGGGTAACAGAGGAAGACGCTCGTAATGAGGGAGAGGAGAACTCGCTTTGCCATGGCGTGGGGGGCGTCACGGGAAGCCCTTTTGAGCGGTTGCCGGATCGCTTCCGGCCTACCGGTTGCATCCCCGCCCATCCACCGGCCAGAAACCGACGATCTGATTTCCCTGCACGATCACGGTTTCATCCGCGAGGTTGAGGACGGGGCAGACGTGGGCCGGGACGAAGTGAAGCCGGTCGCCGACACGGAGCGGGGCGGTGGCTTCCCCCCGCAGGTAGCCGTGCTCCTCGTTCACGCGGCAGACCCGGAGCGTCCGCCCTTCCCGCTCGATGCCGTAGCTGCCGTCCCGGCTGCTTTTGTCGCTGCTGAAGGTCTTGGACCCGGCGTCGATGAGGACAAGCTCCGGTTCGGGCCGGTCGATCACGGTGGCGAGGATCGTCAGCGCCGCGTTTTCCCAGCCGAGAGCGCCGGTGTCCACGCAGAGGGAAAGATCGCCGTAGACGTAGGAGCCGGGGCGGATCGCGTTGACCCCGGGGAGCGTGGCGACACGGGCGGCGGTGGAACTGGAACCGGGCCAGATCGACAGCGACGGGTCGATCGAGTTCCGGATGGCGTCCATCCGCCCGACCACCTCGGCGGCCAGGGCCGGAAGGCTCTCTCGCTCCAGCCCATAGCCGTGGCCTTCATGCGTGTAGAAGCCTCGCAGGCGCAGGTGCGGCAGGCCCCGGAGTGCGTCGGCCAGCGCCCGGGCGGTCTCCGGGGAGCGGGCTCCTTCCCGGCCCAGCCCGGTGTCGAGCGCCATCATGACGGGCAGGGTCAGCCCCACCCCGGCAAGCACGGCCTCCAGCGCGCGGGCCTGCTCGGGGCTGGTCACGGCGAGGATCAACTCCTCCAACCGCGCGGCGAGCGCCGCCAGCCGGGAGGCGCTGCGCGGGTCCACGATCGAATGGGCGATGAAAATCCGCCGCACCCCGGAAGGGAGCATCGCCTCCGCCTCGCCGATCTTCGCGCAGGTGAGCCCCCGCGCCCCGTGGCGGAGCTGGCGCCGGGCGATTTCCACCGATTTATGCGTCTTGATATGGGGCCAAAGCTCCACGCCGTTCCGGTCGCAGAGCCCCTGCATCGCCCCCAGATTCGCCTCCAGCCGGTCGAGATCGACCACCACCCGGGGGGTCTCCAGATCATCCAGGGTGCGGGAAGGCAGCGGCTGGCCGGCGGGCGGGTGTTTCATGGGCCGATCTTTCCCGTTTCGCGGGGTTCTGTAAAGAATTTGCCTTTTTTTGGGACACGGCGGGGTTCCGGTGGCATCGTTGGGGGAAAGGGAGCGGCCCCGGGGTTCCGGCAGGGGGGAACCGGACCGGCGGGGGCTTCCGATACCGGGGGAGAAACCATGGTTCATCGCATCGCTGGCATTGAAACCGAGTATGGCTGCCTGGTCTCCGCGGAAACCGGGCAGGGAAACGCGGACTCCTGGCCGATCCGCATCAAGAACCATCTTTTCCGGAAGATGGAGATGGGGGCGATCGACCTTCATTACCGGGACTACGAGGAACCGCCGGGCAACGGCGGCTTCCTCCTCAACGGCGGACGGATTTACATCGACATGGGGCATCTCGAATACGCCTCGCCGGAGTGCCGCGGGCTGCGCGATCTGGTCGCCAGCGACGTGGCCGGGGACACGATGATCCAGAAGGCGCTCGACGCGCTTCGCGCCGGGGACCGGGTCGCTTTCATCAAAAACAACATCGACCACCAGACGGGGGCCACCTTCGGCTGTCACGAGAATTACCTCACCGAGCGCAACGTCACCTTCACCACGGAATCGCTCGGGGCCTTCATCGCCTTTCTGGCCACGCGCCAGCTTTTCGCCGGGGCCGGGCGTGTCGGGCGGACCAATCCGCTCTCCTTCGAATTCGAATCGCCGGAGCCTTCGCCGGTCGATTTCCAGCTCTCCCAGAGGGCGGACCATATCGTCAACGACATCTACCAATGGGTGCAGTTCAACCGCGCCATCATCAACGCCCGGGATGAACCGCTGGCGGACCCGCGCCGTTACCGGCGGCTTCACCTCCTCATCGGCGATTCCAACATGAGCCCCTTCGCCACGGCGCTCAAGGTGGGGACGACCTCGCTTGTCCTCACGCTGCTGGAGCGCGGGCGGCTCCCCGCCAATGTGCTCCTGCGCGACGCCGTGGTGGCCACGCGGGAGATTTCGCACGGGGGGAGCGCGCAAGCCGTGGTCACCCTCGCCGACGGACGCACCCGCGGCGCGCTCGACATCCAGTACGCCTTTCTGGCGATGGCGCGCGAGGCGTTCGCGGGCCGGGACGAGGAGACGGACTGGGTGCTGGAGAGCTGGCAGTTCACGCTGGAGGCGCTCGAAGCGCTGGAAACGCGGCCCGAACTGCTTCTGGGCGGGGTGGACTGGGTTTCCAAGCGGTGGCTGCTGGAGCTTTTCCGCGAATCCGAAGGGCTGGAGTGGGGCGACCCGTGGCTTCAGAGCCTCGACCTCGAATACCACAACCTGAACCGGGAACGCGGCCTTTTCTACACGCTGAGCCCCTCCAAGCGGATCGCCGAGTGGAACGCCAGCGTGCAATACCCGGAGGCGCTCTTCACCCCGCCGGAAAACACCCGCGCCCGCGGACGCGGCAAGGCGGTGGCTCATTTCCTGGCAAACCCGAAGTGCTCTTACATCATCAACTGGGACTCGATCAGCGTGGATGGCGGCACCCCGCTGATGATGTCCGAGCCGCTGGAGACCTACGAGATCGCGGTGGCCCGGATGCTGGCGAAGCTCGGCTGAAAACGACGGGCCGGGAGGCGGGGAAAGGTCTCTTCCGGGGTTGACGAACGGGCGGCAGGCGGCGTTCACTGACCCGGAAGCCCGCCGCATTCGTCCCTTCCCCGCCATGGCAAACCAGCGCGAACTCGCCCGTCTCCTTGGCCTGAGCCAATCCGCCGTTTCCCTTGCGCTCAGGGGGGATCACTCCATCCCGCTCGAAACGCAGGAACGGGTGCGGGAAGCCGCACGGGTCCACGGTTATTTCCCCCATCCGCACGTGGCGGCGCTGATGCAGAAGGTCCGCTCCGGGGGGGCGGTGCGCGATCTCGGCTGCCTGGCGATCGTGGCCGACGCCGCGGACGAGGCCGGCTGGTTCACGCACCCGGCGTATCGCGGGCAGTACGGGGCGATCGTCGCCCGGGCGCACCTGCGGGGGTTTCGCCCGGAGCCGTTTTTCCTGCGCGCCCCGGGAATGTCCCCCGCGCGGCTCGACCGCGTCCTGCATTCCCGCGGGATCACCGCAGTGATCCTCGCCGCCCCCCGGCGCGAAGGGGGCGCGCCCCTCCGCATCCGGTGGGAGCGCTACGCGTGCGTCACCTCCGGCTACACCTGGGGCGAACCGGCGGTGGACCGGATCGTGCCGCATCATCGCCATCATGTCGGGATGGCGTTCGGCGAGCTGACCCGGCGCGGTTACCGGCGGATCGGGTTTTGCCTGCCGACGAGCGCCCAGCCGCGCGTGGACGAGAACTGGCTCTCGGGATGGCTTCTCTGCCAGCACCACCTCCCCGCCCGGCGGCGAATCCCCCTCTTTACCGGCAGCCCCTGGGACGCCACGCGCGACGATTTTGCTCGGTGGCATGAACGATGGCGGCCGGATGCGATCCTCTCCCTGCGCGGCAATGAACTCCCGTGGATGGACGCGCTCGGCCTGCGGGCGGGGCGGGAGGTGGCGATGGTCTGCCTTTACCCTCCGGAGCGCCCCGGCATCACCCACATTGATGAAAACAATGTCGTCATCGGCGAAATGCTCTGCGATCTCGCGCTCGCGCATCTTGTCCACAACGAGAAAGGCATCCCCGCCCATCCGCGGCTGATCGTGGTGGAGGGGAGCTGGGTGGAGGGGGCAAGCGCGCCGCCCCGGTGCGGGGAACCCGCCCGGGCCGGGATGGAATGAGGGCGAAAAGCGGCTCATCCCCCGGAAGCAGGACGGGAAGAGGGAGGGCGGAGGACCGGCTTGCCGCCGGTGTTTTCCCGGCGGGATTGAACAATTCCATCCATAAGGGCGTCCAATTCGTAGTTATTGATAGAGAGAGGAGCTGTTTTCAAGGCGATGGGAAAAATCCAATGCTGCGGTCTGCACCTGTTGTGCATTGTCCGGAAGGGTCTCCGGGGAAAGGAGACCCGCTGGCACTGGAATCATCTCCTGCGGGAATTCGGCTTTGGCCCCTACACGGAAAGACCCCGATCATGCTCTACATCACCCATCAAGTGACTCATTATCCGCCGGAACTCAAGCGGGCGCTGATGGCGGTGGACGGTTACCTGACCCTCGGGATGCCGCGGGAGGCGCGCGAGGAACTCGACGCCATTGAACCCGCGCAGCAGCACGCCTCCCCCGTGATCCGGGCGCGCATCCGCATCCTCCTCCACCGCCGGAAATGGCGCGCGGCGGAGGCGCTGGCGCTGGAGGGCTCGCACCGTTACCCGGATGAGAACGAATTCATGGTCCAGCGGGCCTTCGCCCTGCACCAGCAGGAGCGGGGGGATGAAGCGGTGAAGGTGCTTCTCAACGCGCCGGACTGGATTCGCCGCACGGGGATTCTCCACTACAACCTCGCCTGTTACGAAGCGCAGCTCGGCGACATCGGCACGGCGCGCCAGTGCATCCGCGCGGCGATCCGCATCAACAAGGCGTTTCGGCGCAACGCGAAGAAAGACCCCGATCTCCAGCGGCTCTGGAACTAGGTTGTGTCTACGAATTCTTGGCGATAATGAAAGCTGAGACGATACAAATGGCAGAGAAAAAAGAGCGAGCGAGTTTGTCGTAACGGGTGGCAATTCGCCTGAATTGCTTGAGTTTATTGAAGA
>Ga0206106_100636_pt1 | contig 13728 bp, 9 predicted proteins | sample 1B1ome_FD_148677 | JGI IMG/M metagenome (GOLD analysis project Ga0206106, IMG submission 148677) | Enriched microbial communities from leaf-cutter ant dump, University of Wisconsin, Madison, United States - 1B110A | ecosystem: Environmental > Terrestrial > Nest > Insects nest > Nest dump | place... | reverse complement strand
CCACCATCGACGGCCACGAACTGCGCGGCACCCGACGCCACGCTCTCTCGGACAAAGGCTTGAACCCGCTCAAGCGGAAGCGCCTCAACCTGGGCAAGAAACTTCTTCTCTCGCGCTACGGCATCCAAGCAAGCGTGGAAGCTTTCTGCATGGTCTTCAGTGATAGGAACAATAGCAACGTTCATCGGGCATGACGCTCAAGTTAAGCCGAATTGCTGGAAACCGGGGTCAGAGTGGACTTAATCGGATAAGTGCACACTGACCCCTGTTTTTCCCTGCCTACACTTTTCATGATGGCGTAACAGCGTTTGCACAGAATCTCGAGTATGTGGCCGTACTTCTTGCTGTATTTCCGCATAGCAAAGTCAACATATCTCTCCTTTACTGGAAAGATTAAAAAAAACTACACAAAATGCGAAACCGGGGTCAGGGTGGACTTAATCGGATAAGTGCACACTGACCCCTGTTTTTTCGGACCCCTGTTTTTGCGGGATGGCGGTCGACTGCAGCGAACAGTTAGGTCTGATCGTAATACACATGTTGGAGTAGGCCAAAAGGAGTTTTGTGTCCGGGATCGAGGCCCATGTACGCCCAAATTTTGTTTGCGAACGCATCTAAATCTTGCTTTACTCGTGACTCGTCGACTCGTGTTGAGAACTGTTGCCACTTGGTCGTGCCAAAGCGTTCGTCGAGCATGTTGATTGGCTCAGTTGTTACCATTGTGGTCTTTGGATGAACAAGGTCGTTTCTGAATCTGGTGAGCTGCAGCAGAGTTTGAATTGGTGGTTCGCCTTTATTGAATGAAATCTTGCAATGGTCGCATATGATTTTCAGCTTAGCCTCGGTCGAGAGGGTTCGTTCGGCAGCATCCCACCACGAATACACAAGCCCGCCGACATGGTTGAGCAAGCCTTCGAGCGTGATTGCCAATAGCAGTAGGTAAGCAACCTTCTGGTGCTTTCTATATCCCGGATACTTCGGGTCGATCGGCTGTCCACCTACCCGCTCGGCACATGCGTGCACGTATGCGAACGAGCGTGTCTCGATCTTTTGCTTCTTAAACATTTTTGGTGCGAAGCGAGCCTCTTCCATTGAGCCCCCTTGGCCTAACGCTTGAATTTAGCGGCGCGCGTAGCGCGTCCGCTGGAATGAATAGTTAGACGCCGTTGCTCGCCAACTGAACGCCAACGTGGTGGCTCGCCCGTACGCCAACAGATAAAAAGCAAAAAGGCGACAAGAACTGCGAATACGACGTAAAACGCAACTTGACCGTGCCGCAACATGACAACGAATGCGTCAACCATTACCAAGGCAAGGAACGCCAACAAGACGCACCAACCTTGCCACGTAACGGGCGGGCCCCAACCCCAGTTAGGCATATTGATCTGGCCTCATGCTAGGCAAACCGGGTTTCATACTTGACCTCAACCCATCCATCTTTATGCAGTTTTACTCTGAAATTCTTGATAAAGCCGGCGGCTAATGCCCCAACAAAGGCTCCGACTAATGCGCCTACCGCAGCACCAATGGCGCTACCGATTTGAAATCCTACGTATGCGCCAACTGCGCTACCCCCCATAATGAGCAGTGCTGTGGATACGGAAACCTCTTTCTCTAGTAGAGACTTGTTCTCTACTTGTCCTAGCATCTTGCTTTCATCGCTCACGATCTTTCCCCTGTATGCCTAACTTAAATCCGCTGATTGAGCGAAACCTAATCCTGCCGTCCAACCCGGCGGCGCGGCGGGTGGTTTGCGGAAACACTCTGGGCGAATCAACAACTTGCCCTGATCTCGCCGTCTATACCTGCCGCCTGATCCCGCAGGCTTTTCCGCAGGTGGCGGCTATCCGCTATCCAGCATGCTCTCACCCGGTGTCGGTGTCGGCAAGCGCGTCCAGCAGTGGGTCTGAACACGGGGAAGGGGCCCCGTGCTTTGGATGGAGAAGTGCCATGTTTTGGCGGTGACGGCTGGGTGCGCCTGGTATTTGGCGGGGAATACCGGCATTCGCCTCCGTTTTTTTTCAACGGCCAGCTCGCCGGGTTGCTGATCAATTTGGTGCTTGTGGGCGGGTGCGCGGCGTGGTCGGGCGTTTTGGCTGTGGATTTTTCAGCTGCGGGGAGGAGGCGGGTCGGCAGCGGTTGGCTGCCGACCCGCGTGCAGCAGGTCAGAATCGCCAGTCAATGCTGGCTGTTGCTCCATGTGCGTCGCCGGAGCCGGCGAAGCTGCCTTCGTAACGCAGGCCGAGCGTCACGCTGTTGGCCACCGGCACGGTCACGCCGGCAGACAATTGGACTCGCTGGCTGTCGGCTTCCGGTCCACGCACCACGAAACGGGTGGGGCTGCCGGCGTAGGTGGCGTAGCGCTCGGCGCTGCGGTCGGCTGCCACATCCTGGATGTATATCGCGCGCAGCTCGTAGGCGGCTTGTCCGATGGCGCCGCTCAGGCGTGCGCCCAGGCCCAGGTCCAGTTGCTCGTGGCGTTGCCGTTGCGGCGACAGGTCCAGTGCGCCCGCGCCTGATTCGCGGGTGGCATCGAAACCCGCATGCAGGGCATCGACCGTCAGCACGGGCGCAAACGTCACCTTGCTCTGGACCAGCCGCCAGGCCAGTTCGCCACTGAAACCGAAGGCGTCCATGGCCTGTCGGGCGCTGGCCGTACGTGCGAGGGCGCCAAACGCCATGCTGCGCCGCACGTCGATGTTGCCGTTCATGTAGCCGAGCGAGCCGCGCATTTCCCACGCCGCGTGCGACCAGCGGCCATAGATGCCAATATGCCACGCGTTTGCGCGGGTATGCGAGGCGCGCTCGCGGACATTGGCCGAGGTACGGGTGCCGCCGATGGCGGCTCCCAGCGCCCAGCCGCCGGTGTCGCCGACCGTGCCACTGCCGTAGCCGATGCTCAGGCCGTGGACGTCGTGCTCCAGCTTTGCGGCATTGCCGTCGGCATCGGTTTGGGCCGTGTCGTAGACGCCGGCCGCCCACATGCCTGGACCATCGCCGTCGGCCTGCCGCAGCAATGTCCGGTTGAACGCACTGCCGGCTGCGGCCATCGCCTGCTGTGCGCCGGCGTGGATTTCGCCGGAGCTGGCGTCGAATGCATGGCGTGCGCCCTCGGCATCGAGCATCAGCAGCGCGTTGTAGGCGGTCAGCGCGTCGTCCTCTTGCCGCAGGTGCTGCAGTGCCATGGAGGCCTGTTGCTGGTTGAAACTGCGTGCCACGTCGGGGAATGCCGCCACCTGCGCCAGTTTCACGAAGGCGGTGTTTGCGTCGTGGCCCAGGCTGAAGTCGAGGAAGGCCGACGAGCTGGTGGCCTTGTCGAAGTTTCCGTTGACGCCGCCCTGCGCACGCAGGAACACGAACCGGCTGCCGTCGTCATAGGCGGTATGCGGGTCCAGTGCGACCACTTCGACGGTGCCACCCTGGATGTCGGCGGCGCCAGCCACGTCGAGCAGGTCGGCGCGACCGTCGGCCGCCACTTCCACCTCGAAGGCGGATCCGGGCAGGAAGGCGATGTCGCCATCGGCGGTCAGCGCACCGATGGAGTTGCCCGGCGCCAGCCGGCCGGCGATGCGCAGGTCGTTGGCGCGGCCGTTGCCGGACAGCGTGGTGCCGGCGGCGATGTCCAGCGTGCCGCCGAGCACGCCGGACAGTTTGAAGTGCCCGCCGCCGGCGCTGAACAGGCCGCTGTAGCCGCTGCCGTTGCCGGCAAACTCGAACGCGTCATTGCCGACCCGGTTGAACGGCGCGCTGCCGGTCAGCGTGCCGGTGTGGCGTACGCTGCCGCTGGTTTCCAGGCGGCCGCCTTCGCTGCCGACGGCAAACGCGCGCGCGCTCTCGAAACCGTCGCCGACGCGCAGGGTGCCGCCGTGAAACTGGACCGCACCGGTGGCCGCGCCCAGCGCCGCATCCGAGCCGGCTTCCAGTACGCCCTCGAACAGTTGCGTGCCGCCGGTGTAGCTGTTGTGGCCGTTGAGCACCAGCGTGCCCGTGTCGCGGCGGACCAGCGCACTGTTGCCGGTCAACGCGACCGAGAGCGTCGCGGTGTGGCCTGGATCGACGCGAACGGGGGTTTGCGGCCCAAGCAACTTCAACGCGGCGTTTTTGCCGCCGACCAGCGCATAGCCGTTGCCGGCAAACTGCAGGCCGGTGACCTGCTGCTCGCCCTCGACGGTGACGGTGCCGCCTTTGCCCTGGAACACTGCGAAGGTGCTCGACCACGCATCGTCGCCGGTGCCGTTGGCGTCGGTCCAGTTTGCCGAACCCGCATGCCAGGTGCCTGCACCGCCCCGCCAGAACTGGATCGGCGTGGCGATGCCGCCGACCACCAGGTTCACCTGGCCGCCGATGGCGGTCTGCACGTCGAAGCCGGCACCGGCGTGATTGGCGCCGCCGCCGATTGACGCGAAGGCCAGCGTGTTGTCGGTCAACGTGCCGCCGTAGTCGAACAGCCGGTACACGCCGTTGCCGAAAGCGGGCGTGGCGTCGACGTGCAACTGCCCGTCGAGAACCAGGTCACCGGTTACCTTGACCAGGTCGTTGTCCTTGCCGCCGGCCACGCCGGCGGCGCCCAGGTCGAAGTGCAGTTGCGACTGGTCCGACAAAGCGAGGTTGGCCAGGGTGAGCTTGCCTGCGCTTGCACCGCCAGGAGTCAGCGTGCCGCCATCGTCGATGCGGACGACGCCGGCCGTACCGGTGCCGCCGAAACTGCCGCCCTGCACGTGCACCGTGCCGCCCAGCGCGCCATCCACCAGCAGGCTGCCGCCCAGCACCGTGGTGGTGCCGCTGTAGGCGGTGCTGTCGCCGGTCAGGGTGGTATGTCCTGCGTGGTGTTCGATCCTGCCCTTGTTGCCGCCCAGCGGCGCGTCGAAGCGGTAGTTGGTGTCGGTGTGGTTGAACAGCAGGGTGCCGTCCCTCGATCCCGCATAGGCGAACACCACCTGGTCGACGTCCAGCACACCGGCGCCGGTCGCCGCCAGCAGGCTGCCGTCCTGCGTCATGCCGCCGCCGATCGCCACCCGCGCACTGCCACCGCTGATGGTCAGGGTGGCGGCCTCCACCCGGCCGCCATCGCCGACGCCGAGGAAGGCCGCCGGCGTCGTGGTCTGGCTGGCCGAGCCCACCATGAAGTCGCCGTCGGCCACCCAGCGCGCGCCCGCGCCACGCACTTCCGCGAGCGCGTAACGCCCTCGCAGGCTGCCGCCGACATGGGTGTCGGCACTGGTGGCCAGGCCGCCGTCCAGCACCTGCATGGTGCCGCTGCCGCGGTAGTTGCCGACGCCCAGCAGCCCGTCCACCGCCAGCTGGCTGCCCGCGCCCTGCACCAGCGCACGGCCATCGCCGTCGTTGCCGATCACCGCAGTGGCGGCCTCCACCCGGCCGCCGTCCTGGATCGACAGGTTGCCCTTCGCCGTATCGCGGGACACCAGCAGCTCACCGGCGATGTCCCACAGCGCGCCGGCGCCGCTGACCAGCGCATGGCCCTCCCCGTTGGTGCCGCTGTAGCCCACGACCCCACGTGTCGAAGCGACTTCGCCGCCATCGCGGATATTCAGCCTGCCGTCGCCACTCTTGCCGAGCTGCAGTTCGCCGGTTTCCCAGCGCGAACCCTCGCCGCTGACATTCGCCGTGCCGTGGCCCCTGTCGCTGTTGCGCGCGACGCCCAGTTCGACCAGGGCGCTGCGCACCTGGCCGCCGGCATCGACATTCAAGGTGCCCACACCGTTGCCGTAGCCGATCATGACCCAACCCGGCCCGGTCTCGAAGGAGGAGGCCTGGCCATTCGCAGCCACCCCGGACACGTTGATCGTGCCGACGCCACTGCCGCCGCCGAGCTGCAGGCCGGCACCGCCGCTTGTTTCGACGACCTGCACCCGTCCGCCGTCCTGGATGCCCAGCGTGCCGGTGGCCGGGCCGCTGGAATACCCCACGTACAGGCCGCCGTGGTCGATTCGCCATGTCGAGCCGACGCCGGTCACCAGGACCTCGCCGACCGCTCCGTCGGGGTTGGCGCCGTACTCGTTCGAGCCGCCGACGATGGCGCGGTTGCCGCTGATCCACGTCGAGCCGCTGCCCACCTGCACGCGCCCGACCGCATTGCCGCCCATGGCGACATACGTGTCCTTGGTGGTGGACAAAGTGGCGCCGCCGGCCAGGATGACCTCGCCGCGGCTGCCGCCCTGCCTGCCCACGGACAGGATGACTGCGTTCGCGCTGCCGCCATCCTCGAGGACGAGTTCGCCGGTTCCCTGATAGCCGATGGCCATGTGCTCGCCGGTCGACAGCTGCGACCCCTCTCCCTGCACCACGACCCGGCCGAAGCTCCCGGGATCCCTGCCGACCATGATGCTGCCCGCGGTCGGGTTGCTGCCGGCAAACAGCAGGCCGCCGTTGCGGATGGTCAGCACATTGCGTTCCGAGGCGGTGGTCTGGCCCACCACCAGCGAGTGCAGCGTTCCCATTCCCAGCTGCAGGCCGTCGATGACCGGCGACTGGATGAACAGCGAATCGCCACCTTCCGGGATGTCGATGACCGGGCTGACGCCGAAATGCGTCATGCCCGGCGGCACGCAGGTCGCACGCCCCGCTTCGGAGGTGATGACCTCGCCGCCCTGCACGCACGTCCAGTTGCCGGGGTTTTCCCAGGCGGAGTTTTCCCCGACCCAGAACTGCTGCGCCTGCGCCGCCTGCGGCAGCGCCAGCACCATCCCGCCAGCCAGCGCCGCGCATACCGCCAGCGCAAGCCCTGACCTTGCCGGGTGTGTTCCCCGCCGCATCCTGGCCGGCCCGTTACCCTTGCGCGTTCGCGCCACCGTCGTCTTGCCCATCACCACTCCCCTCGGAATCCGCTCGCCCCGGCGGTTGGAACAGCGCGCCATGCACCGTTGATCCCTCAGGCGCAAAGCGGTGGCAAATCGGCTCACGTGCGCTGGCATCCGGCGAACGGGCCGCGTGCGGCGTCGTTCACCTCCCCGGTTGCCTGCGGTTGAAGGACGGCTCGATGCCTGCTCGATCCGGGGCCGTGCCATGCACCGGCGTGCCGGCCCGCAGCGCCTGCTCGTGGTGACAGACCGCGATTGCCTTGCGGTAGTCCTCGTCGGCGCCGACGTATTGCTGCATCGAAATCACGCTCGCACGACCCATGCAAACGTCGAAAAGCGGATCGCGCGTGTCCGCATGTTCCGCGTCGAGCCGTGGCCAGGCGGCGGGCGGCGGCATTGCCGCAGGCGACTGGGCCCGCGCTTCGACGGCGACTGCCTGCGTGGCCGGCGCAGGCTCGCCGTGCCCGCCGCAGGCGGCAAGCAGGCCGGCGGCCGCAAGCACTACGGCGCGGCGCGGCATCATTGCCGACCCTGCGAGCTGCCGTCCTGGATCGGCAAGCCGGCCTGCTGCCAGGCATCCAGGCCGCCGCGATACCAGTGCACGTTGCGGTAGCCGAGGTGGATCGCGCGCAGGCTGGCGTTGTACGAGGCCCAGCACTGCACGCCCTGGCAATAGAACACCAACATGCGCGAGGTGTCGCCGCCGGTGGCCTGTTGCAGGTAGCGGCCGAACTCGCGTTGCACCGCGTCGTCGAAGCTTCCGCCCTGGCCGGCGGGAATCACCGGGATCGCGTCCGGCAGGTGCAGCGGGGAAGGGAAGGCGTGCAGCAGCATCAGGTTGCCTTGGCCGCCTGGCCGTGCCTGCATCAGCTGCCGGGTGGTGATGACCTTGCCGCCGGGGATCGAGGTCGGCGTGGGGCCGTGCAACTGTTCGGTAGGACGCAGCCGGTTGGTCGGCGCGACGCCGAAGTCGTCGGTTTCGGCGGTGCCGCCGGACGGCATGGACGGAGGCTGGTGCGCTGGCGGCTGCGCCGATGCGGCGCCAAAGCTGTCCTGGGCATGGATGCCATCAGCGACCAGCAGCGCCGTGGCGACGAACAGCGCCATGCCATGGCGCCGAGGCAGGCGGCGAGCGCTCACGGGATCTGCTCCAGTTCGGTGTAATCACCGACGGGTTGCGCATAGGGCTGGTCGGTGCTGAAGGCGTCGTCGGGGTTGCTGGTGCTCTGGAACACGCGCGAGCCGTTGTGGATGCTGTTTTCCACCACGCCGCCATTGACGCCGGCGTAGTTGTTGACCTGGCGCACGCCGCTCATCGTGGTTGCGTGCATGCGGTCATTGGTGGCGCTGGTGTTGGCGGCGATGGCGCTGTAGGTATTGGCGACGTCCTGGTTCGCGCGCATGCGGATCGCCTGGCGGTCGGCCATGCCTTTGGCGTTGATCATCGCCATCCGGCGGTTGTGCCAGTCGCTGATCCGCCGCGACTGGTCGTCGTGGTAGCTGCGCACGGCCGTCGCCATCTGCTGCTGCAGCATCTGCATCCATGCGGGGTTGGGCTGCATGCTTTGCGCGATGCGCATGGGCAGTTCCATGTCCAGTCGGCCTTCCGGCGCACGGATCGAGTACATGCTGCCGACGCTGCCCATCGTGCTGCCGCCGGCGTTGGTCAGGCTGAGCACGGCGATCAGCACTTCGCGCATTTCCACGCCGTCCTTGGCGTAGCCGATCAGCATGCGCCCGCCGTCGTATTGCGCCTGGCCTGCGCCCCGGCCATTCGCCGCCTGCGCGGCCTGCTGCTCCAGTTGCGGCTGCTTCTGGAAATCGAGGATGCGCGCGCCGGGCCGGGTCTCCTGCACGGTGGCGGTGATGAACTCGCGCACGCTGCGGAACGGCGCGACCGGGCAGGGGCTCATCGGGTTTTGCGTGCCTTGCACCTGCCAGTTGAAACCGGGCATCAGTTCCACCACGGTCAGGCTGTCGGGGCCGATCGTGGCCCAGCTTGTCTTGACCATGTTCGATGCGCACGGCGTGGAGGTGTCCAGCGTCACGCCACCCGCGGTCTGCCAGTCGGCGGGAATGCGCACTTGCGCGGCGACCATGCCGTTCGTGTCCCTGATCTCCGCGCTCCGCATGTGCCGGGTGTCCAGCGCGGGCGGCATCGGCGGCAGGGTGGTGACCGGGGTCAGCGCAGGGGCTTGCCTGTCGCCATCACCCGCTTGGGCTGCAACCGGCGCCGTGGTGGCGCCGTCGCGGCCGGTGAAGATCGCCTCCGTTGCCGTGGGAGCGAATCCGGCTGGTGTGGTGTCATCCGTGGCGCCGGGGTGGGAGCAGGCGGAAAGTGCCGCCAGTCCGGCGGTCAGGATCAGCCGCTTGAGCAGGCATGTCGGGTTCATTGTTTGGCCTCCGCCGGGCCAAACGCCCGGGCTTCTCCAGCCAAAGGCGCGAAAGCACGGAAAACCGGCTCACTTTTCTTCGGGCGGATGAGCCGATTTCGGTGCCGGTTGCGCCTTCAAGGAGGCGCGATGTGGAGGAATCGGCCTTCGCGGCGGGGAGAGCGCCATGCACGAGACGGTGATGATGACGGGCGGGGCGACGCGGGCGGGCTCAGGCTTGCTCGGCCAGCGCCTCGTACAACCAGGCGCGCGCCACCTGCCAGTGGCGCTTGGTGGTGGCGGCGGAGATACCCAGTGCGTCGGCGGTCTCCTCGATGGTCAGGCCGCCGAAATAGCGCAGCTCGACCAGTTGCGCGCGCATCGGGTCGACGCTTTCGAGCCGGGTCAGGGCGATATCAAGCGCCGTGATGTCGACGTCGGCGCCAGGTGCGGCCAGGTCGATGTCGGTCAGCGCGATGCGTTCGCCGCCATCGCGCTTGGCGGCACGGTGGCGTCGCGCATGGTCCACCAGGATATTGCGCATGATCTGCGCCGCCACCCGCGCGAAGTGTGCGCGATCGGTCCAGTCGATCCGGTTCAGGCCGCTCAGGCGCGTGTACGCCTCGTTGACCAGCGCCGTCGGTTGCAGGGTGTGGTCGCGGCGCTCGCCGGCCAGCTGACGCCGGGCCAGCGCGCGCAACTCCGGATAGGCCACCGCAACCAGGCGATCGCGCGCAAGCGCGTCGCCCTTGCGCCAGGCCGCAAGCAACGAGGTGAATTCCCCTGTCATGTCCGTCAGTCTAAAGCGTATGACGGGCGTTTGGCGGCATCATCCGCAGGCAGGCGCCGCAGGTGGAGGCGATGGCAATGAATGCAGAGCGCGAGGGCGAAGTTCTCGGGTGGTTCGAGCGCGCGCTTGATGTGCCCGCCGAAAACCGCCTGGCCTGGCTGGAGGACAAGGCGCTGCCGCCATGGTTGCATGCGCGTGTGCTGAGGTTGCTGGATGCCCAGGCCAGGGCCGAGGACAACGGCTTTCTCGATCAGCCGGCAATGCAGCCGGAGCCGGAGGACTTTCCCCGGATCGGCGAGAAGGTCGGCCCGTTCCGGTTGGTGCGGCGAATCGATGCCGGCGGCATGGGGGTTGTCTACCTGGCCCGCCGCGACGACGGCAGTTTCGAGCAGGAGGTTGCGCTCAAGCTGATCCGGCCGCTGCATCTGGCGGTCCATGCCGGGTTCCGCGCGCAATGGATCGAACGTTTCGAGAACGAGAGGCGTCTGCTGGCCCGGTTGCAGCATCCCAATGTCGCGCGGATCCTCGATGGCGGCGCCACGGCCTCGGGTATTCCGTGGCTGGCGATGGAGTATGTCGATGGCGTTGCGCTGATCGAGCACTGCGAGCGCGGGTCGCTGGACATGCGTGCGCGCCTGCGGCTTTTCATCAGGGTATGTGCCGGCGTGCAGGAGGCGCACCGCCATCTGATCGTCCATCGGGACCTGAAACCCGACAACATCCTGGTCGGCGCCGACGGTGAGCCGAAACTGCTCGATTTCGGTATCGCACGGTTGCTCGATGACGACGTCGAGGACGCTGCCGGCATCACCCGTTTCACCGCCATGACCCCGGCCTACGCCAGCCCGGAGCACGTGCGCCGGCAACCGCTGACCACGGCTTCGGACGTCTATTCGCTGGGCGTGCTGCTGTACCAGCTGCTGGCCGGCATCCGCCCCTATCAGCTCGACGGCCTGAGCCCGGGCGAGGTCGAGCGCACGATTTGCGGCGCCGAACCGGCAGCGCTGCGCACCGCCTTGCGCGATGCCGACGACCCCCGGCGGGCCGCACACGTGGCACTGGTCACGCCCGACCTGGAGCGGGTCGTGGCCAAGGCCATGCACAAGGACCCCGCGCGCCGCTATGACACGGCACAAGCCCTGGCTGACGACATCTCGCGCTGGCTTGGCGGCAAGCCGGTGCTGGCGCATCCGGACTCGGCGGGCTACCGCATCGGCAAATTCGTGCGGCGCCACCCGCTGGGCGTGGCGGCGACCGGCGCGGCGCTGGCGATGATGCTGGCGGCATCCGGCATCGCGTTGTGGCAGGCACGGCAGGCGCGTCAGGCAGCCATCGACCTGCGCGGCATGAATGCGTTTCTGCTGGAGGTGTTGCAGACGTCGGATCCGTTCGATGCCGATCGTGAACTGACGCTCAGCGAGGCACTGGACAGCGCGGCGGCGAGCATCGACGAGCGCTTCGCGCAACGTCCGGCGCTATCGGCCGAGCTGCGTTTCGGCATCGGCTACAGCATGCTCAGCCGCTACCGGCTGGAACAGGCGGACCGGCAGCTTGGGCTGGCGCTGGCGGAAAGCCGCGCAGCCTTTGGTGATGACGACATCCGCACCTTGCGCGTGCGCGACGGCATCGCCTACCTGCGCCAGGAGCAGAACCGCGGCGATGAGGCGGAAACAGGCTTTCGCGAGCTGGCCGCCGGCCTCGAACGCCTGCACCTGACCGACGATCCGTTGTACGGCAATGTGCTGGGCAACCTCGGCAACCTGTACCTGATTCGCGAGGACTACCGGCAGGCCGGTTCGTGGCTGCAGCGCTGCAAGGCCTGGTACGACGCGCATCCGGATGCACCTGACCATGAGCGCGCCAACCTGCTGTCCAATCTCGCGCACCTCGCGCACGGCCGCGAGAACCTGGACGAGGCCGAGCGGCTGTACGCACAGGCGCAGCAGGCGATGGAGGCCCTGTATCCCCACGGCAATCCCGATCTGGCGATCCTGCTCAACAACCGTGCCTTGCTTACCGAGGAGCGCGAGGATCCGGTGGCGGCCCTGCAACTGCACAGGCAATCGCTGGCGATGCGGCAAAAGGTGTTCAGCAGCGAGCATCCGATGACCCTGACCGCGTTGACCCATGTGGCCCGCCTGTCGGTGATCGTGGGCGATGCACGCCAGGCGCTGGCGCTGGCCGAACAGGCGGCAGCCATGTCCGATCGCGTCTACGCCGATGCCCCCAGCGACCGTCACGCTTCGACCTGGGCCACCCTGGCGGCCGCACGCCTGGCCAATGACGACGACTCCGCCGCCGCCACGGCGCTGCAACGCGCCGACGCCTTGCTGGCCACGGTGGAACATCCCGCACCCAGCGTGGCGGCGTATCTGCAAAAGGTGAGGGCGCAATTGGCCGCGCGTCGCGGCGGCGTCGACACGCCTGCACCCGGGTAAGCAAGGATTCGGGCACCAGCGCGCAAGAGGGAAGGGCCCGGCATTCGCTGGAATGACAAGAAAACGGGGGTTTGCCTAGAAATCTCTGCCATTTACCGGAACACGCTTGATGCCTGCCAGGTCAATGCCGTCCACGCAGCGGATATTGATGGCAGCCATCCCGGTTCCGTCAGGCTTGCTCCCGAGGCCGAACGCCTGGCAACCACAGACCGAGCAAAACTGGTGCTGGATGACGTGCTTGTTGAAGGTATAGGTGGTGAGCTTGTCAGCGCCCGACGTAACCACAAATTGCTCTCGGGGTATGAACCAAAGCAGAAGGCCCTTGCGGCTGCAATGCGAACAATTGCACTCGATGGCTTGGTCAATCTCCCCTTGAGCGGTGAACTTCACGGCTCCGCAATGACAGCTTCCAGACAGCATGGTGGTCTCCAAAGTGGCTGACGCCTGAATCAAGCCGCTCCAATGGTCAGGCCGGCGCGCAGCCGCCGGTCTTCAAGATGCGCTCCGAGGAGCCGGGATACTTTCCCAACAGGTGAGGTGGCCGAATGGGGCGCGGAGAAAAGTTGCCGCCGCAATTTGGACATGTGCCCCCCAGAACCCCATGGGCACATTCCGGGCAGAACGTGCACTCAAAGGTGCAGATGACGGCTTCGGCATCAGGCGGCAAATCCTTGTTGCAGCATTCACAGTTCGGACGAAGTTGAAGCATATCCAGACCCCGTGTGAACTCATGCGAGCGGTCTGGCGCTTGAGCCAGGCCATGCCGCCAAGCGACATCGGCATGAACGAATGGTCAGGCCCCGTGCCGGGCCCTGTGAAAAGCGACAAGTGCATTGGCGTGGCCGTGGCCAATCTTGTGCTCGCTCTTGAGGAAGGCCACCTGCTCCATGTGCTTCTTGTCCTGGATGGCATCAAGAACCCCAAGCCAATGTGCCACGGGTTTGCCGTAGTTTTTCTCGATCGAGGGAAAGTACGAAGCCGGCCCCTTGGCCTTGGTATCCGCAGTCATGAACGATCCTCGTTGTTGGAATGAGACAGGCAGGTAGCCGCCCTGGCTGGCCCTGCGGGCCTCCCCTATGCGACGAACGAGCCGCCCCGAAATCGACAATGCTGCCATCAGGGACCCCAAGCTGGGCCGCGAAGCGGCCTCGGAAACCGGGGTCCGGAAACCGGGGTCAGAGTGGAATGGCACTTACTTAAGCCCTTTTTGGATGGCCATTCAAGCGGATAGCCTCGCGGAGTACGGCACGACGTTGGGTCATCAAGGAAAAGGGTTTGGGTCGTCGCTTGATGACTCGGGGTTCGACGCG
>Ga0206106_100635_pt1 | contig 13760 bp, 13 predicted proteins | sample 1B1ome_FD_148677 | JGI IMG/M metagenome (GOLD analysis project Ga0206106, IMG submission 148677) | Enriched microbial communities from leaf-cutter ant dump, University of Wisconsin, Madison, United States - 1B110A | ecosystem: Environmental > Terrestrial > Nest > Insects nest > Nest dump | place... | reverse complement strand
TCCTTGCGAGTCCGCTTGCGTTTGACTGCGTACTCAGCATCAGTAAAGGTCATCTGCTTCATTGCAAAACCTAGTGAGTGAAATACAGATATTTTGCCAAAATCAGAAAGCCTTCTTCAGAATTTCCTTAGTACTTGACTTTCTTTCAGATCGCCTGGCCGGATTCAGAAGCAGGTTTGACTAACCTCCCGGCTTTACGTATATTTTTTCAAGTAATAAGATTCACCCACCGAGCAAGTCAGCAATACGTCAGTCGGCGACCAGCAAGCCAGCTCCCTTTTTCAGGAAAAAACAGCATTGCGAGTTTGCTTTTGCCCCCATTCTCATATCCCTTTATGTTTACTCCTGTCGTATTGCCTGCAGTCGTCGCTGTTACAGTCTGTCCGGGCTGTTTCCATTCAAATGTACTGATGCTTCTGAGAGATTACTGACATGAAAACAATAATACAAATACTCGTCGCTGCACTCATGGTTCTCACAGCCCTGTCGGTACATGCCGAGCGAAAGTCGCATCTCGTGCTGGCCGGGCCATTGGCAGCGGTCTCATTTCCACTGATCCATATGGTCGAATCAGGTACGCTGGCCGATCTGGCCGAGACAGTCGAATTTGTCTCCTGGCGGGATCCCGATCAACTGCGTGTACTCGCACTCAAGAACAAAGCCAATGTACTGGCCATGCCGACCAACGTCGCAGCCAATCTGTACAACCGCGGCGCCGATCTCGAACTGATCAATGTATCGACCTGGGGCATTCTGTGGCTGGTCTCGCGCAGCGATAAACTGAAAACACTGGCCGACCTGAAAGGGGAAGAAATTGCCATTCCGTTTCGGGCCGACATGCCTGATCTGCTGTTCGGATTGATCAGCGAAGCCCAGGGGCTGGATCCGCGTCACGACTTCAAACTGCGCTATGTAGCAACGCCGATGGATGCGATGCAGTTGCTGATTGCGCGCCGCATCGATCATGCCCTGCTCGCTGAACCGGCTGTGTCGATGGCTTTGCGTCGCACACAGTCATTTCCGATGAGCGTCATCGCACCTGAACTGCACCGTTCGATCGACCTGCAGGCCGAATGGGGGCGTGTACTGAAACGTGCACCGCGTATCCCGCAGGCGGGTATCGTCGCAATGGGCACGATACGGCATGATCCGGATCTGATCACACGGATCCAGGATGCCTACCGCAATTCGCTCGCCTGGTGTCAGGCAAATGCTATCGAATGCGGGCGGCTCGTCGCTACCTATACCGATATGCTCAGCGCCAAAGCAGTCAGTGATGCAATCGCTGTCAGTCCGCTGGAAGCCGTACCTGCCGCAGCCGCACGCGATGAACTGGAATTTCTCTTCACGACATTGATGCGCCGCAATCCCGCTGTGATCGGGGGGCGCATGCCCGACGATGATTTCTATGGGCACGGCTTGCCGTGATTCTGTTGCGCAGCGGGTTGAAATCATTCCTGAGCTACCTGTGGAGCGGTTGGGGGGCAATCGCGAGCCTGATGCTGTTTCTCGCCATCTGGGAATGGGCCGGTCTGTATTACGGTGAACTGATCCTGCCCAATCCGCGTATTACCTTCCAAACACTGGCCGGACTGATCGCCGATGGCAGTGCATAGCAGGAACTCACGATCACTGCGCGCCGTGCACTGATCGGATTCGGCGCAGCGCTGGCGGCGGGCAGTACACTCGGACTCATTGCCGGACTATCGATGACTGCTTCGATGATGTCACGACCGATTGTTACCGTACTGATCGGCACACCACCGATCGCGTGGCTGGTACTTGCACTGCTATGGTTTGGCAACGGTGACGGTACTCCGATATTTACCGTATTCGTCGCATGCATGCCCGTTGTATTCGTCGGTGCAATGCAGGGGGCACGCACACTCGACGGGCAACTCCGGGATGTCGCTACAGCCTACCGTCTGCCGGCATGGATGTGCTTTACCGATATCGTGCTGCCGCATGTCGTATCCTACTTGTTTCCCGCCTGGATCACGGCATTGGGCATCTCGTGGAAAGTGGTCGTGATGGTTGAACTGCTTGCATCCAGCGATGGCGTCGGCGCCGCCCTTGCTGTCAGCCGCTCACACTTAGATACCGCCGCGACGCTGGCATGGATCACTGCTGTAGTAGGGCTGCTGCTTGCTGTCGAATATCTTCTGCTCGAACCGATCAAACGGGAAATCGAGCGCTGGAGGGTGGCTGTGTGACGACTGCAGTACACGCGCCGGCATGCCTGGAAGTACGTGGGCTTGGACATAAGTTCGCACTCCAGATCACCCTTGAAGATATCGATCTCGATGTCACCCGTGGTGAAGTCGTTGCACTGGTCGGCCCCTCAGGGTGCGGCAAAACCACACTGCTGCATCTTTGTGCCGGCCTCATGCCGGTGCATACCGGCCGCATTGTCAGCAGCTTTACCAATCCGGTCTGCATGTTCCAGCAGCCGCGCCTGCTGCCATGGAAAAACACGCTCGACAACATTGCGCTGGGCCTCAAGGCTGCGGGCGTGGGGCGTGACGAGCGCACTCGTCGTGCACGAATGCTCGGCCTGCAGATCGGCCTCACTCATGAGGATCTCGGCAAATTTCCCCATCAGTTGTCCGGCGGCATGCAAAGCCGTGTCGCACTCGCACGGGCGCTGGCGATCACGCCTGATCTGCTGTTGCTCGATGAACCGTTCTCCGCGCTGGATATCGGCCTCAAAACCGAGTTGTACGCACTGTTGCTGCATCATTTGAACACCTGCAGCCTGGGCGTACTGATGATCACACACGATCTCATGGAAGCAGTTCGCCTGTCCGATACGATTCTGGTCATGGCGCCGTCTCGGGGACGTATCGTTCATCGCTTCAGAATCGATCTTCCGGCCATGCAGCGGGATGATACCTTCGTCTACAATACGACAGCTGAACTGCTGCAGGACAGCACGGTACGCGCGAGCTTTGGCCTGACTCCGGCAGAATCCGGGACGCTGGCTAAGCAGGGGTTGTCATGCTGAAATTTATCCACTCAGGTCCGCTGGCCGCGCTGTTCGAATGCGGCTTCCGGCCATTTTTCCTGTTCACTGCAATCACCGCAGTGCTCGCTGTCGCAGCATGGGCAGGATTTCTCATTTTCGGCATGCCGCTGCCTTTGACACCGAATGGCCCGATCGTCTGGCATGCCCATGAAATGCTGGCTGGCTTTGCGATGGCATCGGTCGCTGGCTTTGTACTGACCGCGATTCCTGAATTCACCTCGACCCGCATGATCGACCGCCACCATGTATTCATACTGCTCATTTTATGGATCACAGGGCGTGTCGCGTTTGTCATTCCGATGATCGCACTGGCCGGTACGATTGTCGCAATGATCGCCGATCTCGGGCTGCTGGGAATGCTGACTGCCATCGTTGCCCCCCGTTTGTGGCATGACGTGAATCACCGCCATCTATCCTTTGTATGGATATTGCTTGCAATGATCACAGCAACGGGCGGATTCTATTTCGATACACTGATTGGCACGTACCCGATGCGCTGGCTGCTCGTGATGACAGGGCTGATGATGACACTCATCGTTGTCGCGATGAGCCGTATCTCGATGCGTATCGTCAATGCTGCTCTGAGCCAGGCTGGTGAAACTGCTGCCACTTATCTTGCCCGGCCACCACGGCGCAACCTGGCGATCTTCTGTATTCTGCTCTATACGCTGGCTGAGTTTGTTGCGCCACAGCACCCGGTATCGGGCTGGATTGCACTGGCGGCTGCGGCGGCGCTGTTCAACCTGACCAACGATTGGCATATCGGCCGCGCTTTACTGCAACGCTGGGCGTTGATGCTCTATCTGGTCTACTGGTTCATGGCGCTGGGGTACGCGGTGATCGGCATGGCGATTCTCATGGAGACTGCCTGGGTCAGTGCCGGCCGCCATCTGCTGATGGTCGGTGCGCTGGGGCTGGCTGTGTTTGCCGTGATGAACATTGCCGGACGTATTCATGCCGGCGTCGAACCTGACAAACGGATATGGGTTCCCGTCGCTGTTACGCTGATTGCCAGCGCAGCTGTACTGCGTGCGATGATGAATTTCGGCCAGATCAGCGCCAGCCTCGCCATTGCAGCTGCAAGCGCATGCTGGATCACAGCTTTCAGTCTGCATCTCATCTTCCACTGGAGAGTATTGACCCGCCCGCGTACCGATGGTCAGCACGGCTGTGCGGGGATCGCGAATGATGCCTGATTGACATCGGAATATCTGTTCCTATCGTGTGCCAGTACATCAAGCAACAGATCCAATACTGAAACTCAGAGATCGCTACACCGTCCTCGTTATTTTTCTCCACTCTGAACTCCCGTACCTGGCAAGTCGCACTACTCAAACACTTTTTGCTCGTTAGTCCATAGTGTTAATCCCGATTGAGCTGGCTGACTGATATCAGAAAGAGTAATCTGGGAAACTCATATGGAATATTTTACGGAATAAGGCCGATGAACGAGAATCGGGAAAGGTAATGCTTCTCTATTTTCTGATCTGTAAATGAAAATGATTGGAGGTGCATAATGAATTCAAATAATATCAGCGACACTGAAACCCATGAACCGCCAGCAGATCGTTTTTGTGACCTGGTCATGAAAGGGGGAATCACGAGCGGAGTCGTCTATCCACGCGCGATCAGGCTGCTATCACAACATTATCGATTCAGAGGGATTGGAGGCACTTCAGCCGGTGCAATCGCAGCGGCAATTACTGCAGCGGCTGAGTATCAGCGTCGTGAAAACAACGGTTCTCGCGAAGGTTTCAATCTGCTTGGAGAGCTTCCTGAGGAATTGGGAAGTGAGGTAAAAAAGGGTAAATACAAGCTTCTCAGTCTGTTTCAACCGCAGCCAGAGACACGCCGGTTATTTGCGGTATTGGTCAGAACGCTGAACAAAAGCAGCACAAAAAGCCGGTGGTTCAGTGTGTTCCAGGGATTACTGATAGCGTATTGGCCTGCGACTGTACTTTCGATAATAACCGCTTTGGCAGTTGCTCAAAGTGGCGCATGGCTGGCTGCATTATTACTATTGATGGTGGTATTGCCACTCAGCATAGGTTACTGGGTTTACTCGGACATTACCGGGAAAGTGGTCGCCAATGGATTCGGATTATGCAACGGGATGTCCGAAGAGAAAGATATCGAGGCGCTGACTCCCTGGCTGCACAGCAAAATCCAAAAGGCAGCCGGGCGAGACGCCAAGGATAAACCTTTGACATTTGGTGACCTGTGGGATGCAAAAGGATTTCCCCCGGCATGGCGATCGATACCGGAAGGAGTAAGAAAACGTTCTATTGATCTTCAGGTATTTTCAACCAATCTTGTTCACGGACGACCTTACGTTTTTCCCCTGGCCGAGCCGGAAACTGGAGAAAGTCGATTCAGAAGTCACGAGTCACTGTATTTTACTGAAGCAGAAATGAAGGGATACTTTCCTCCTGAAGTGGTGCAGTGGATGGTGGAAAAATCTCCTGCAAAATCAAAAGAAGACGGAAGGGAGATGCTTGAATTACCAGAACCAGAGCATTTTCCCGTGGTGCTGGCCATCCGGATGAGTCTTGCTTTCCCATTTCTGATCTCAGCCATTCCCTTATATGCTATCGATCGTGATCTCACGGATGAGCAGAAGTTTCGCCGGTGCTGGTTTTCAGATGGAGGAATCAGTTCAAATTTTCCTATCCATCTTTTTGATGGTCTGGTTCCAGTTTGGCCTACATTCGGGATTCATTTGGAACTCGCGATAATGAAAAATCGGAAAAAGTTCTATTTGCCGTCCAGGTACGATGAAGGCTATGAGGAATCCTGGAGCCTGTTTGCCAATAAAACTGAACCCGCTGGTAAATTAGGAGGATTTATCAATGCAATCATCAATACGATGCAGAACTGGAATGACAATACCGTCAGGCTGATGCCCGGTTTCAGAGATCGTGTCGCCCGCGTCAGGCTCGAGGATGGAGAAGGCGGTATGAACCTGAATATGGAGCCCCACATCATCGAGGATCTTGCTGAGCGAGGGGAGGCGGCTGCCAATGAGTTGATCCGGCGTTTTGCACCTTTCAACGGAAATGTAGCAGCGGGTTGGGATGAACACCGTTTCGTTCGATTCAATAATCTCCTCAAAATGATGAAAGCACGGGTGCCGAATCTGGTGGAAGCACTCGGTAATGACTGTAAGTATGCAACCAGAATGGAGGATTTACTGGAGAAATTGAGCTGCGCAACGGATGAAAACGGCAAGCCGGTTCCTCCACCGGGCTATGAAAAGCCCATGACCAGGCCACAAAGAGAGGCATACGAAAAAATAGTCTCTGCATTAAATGAGTTGGCGACGGTGATGAATAATCAGGAATATGATATTCCGTTCAAACCGATTCCCAAACCTGAACCGGAGCTCAGGGTCAGGCCACCGCTCTAATATCAAATTGTATTCACTAAACAACTACCGGCTTTAGCCGGTGGTTGTTTAACAAACTGTAACGCTGCAGTCCATCTGCAAAATCAGAGGTTTCTTAGCTCCCGACGATATTCGTTCTGTGTACAAAACCACAGGTAGATTCGTTTTTACCAGTCTGGTAGAATAATAAGCGTTCTCATTCTTGTTGCTTATCATACTGAATCACAGCATTCATATCGACTCATGCCTGGTACTGATTTCCACATATCGCTCCTTCGTGCATGTTCTGGTAGCGGAATCTTGCCGTCTCTCCCGGAATTTCAGAATGAGCACCTGGATGGCCTGAAACTTTCAAATCAGTGACAATAAAATGGAGACAGTGACCGACTACTACAAGGAATTACTGAATTTCTGCGCCCGCACTCTGAAAGATCGAGATGCCGCGGCCGATCTGGTGCAGGAGGCCTACACGCGCTTCCTGCTGGCTGAGCGTTCCGGCGCCGCCATCGCGGATCCGCGCGCGCTGTTGTTCCGCACCACGCGCAACCTGCTGATTGACCAGCACCGTCGTGCCAGAATCCGCACGCACCTGAGCCTGGATACGTTGCTGGAAGAAGAACAACCCCTGTCCCCCAGATACCTGCAGCCTGAGGAAGTGCTGGCATTCAACCAGTACGCACAGGCCCTCTACGCGGCCATCGAAAGCCTGCCCCAGCGCTGTCGCGAAGCCTTCATCCTCAATCGTTTCGATGGTCTTTCTCACCAGGAAGTGGCCGAGAAAATGGGCATCTCCCGCAACATGGTGGCCCAGCACATCATCCGTGGCGTGCTGGTCTGCAAAGCCTGCGACGACCACTTTCACGGCCGCACCACGCCTGCCAGCAAACCAACAAAGTAAAAATTACCATCTGCAGATCTCCACTAATCGGGCGCTCGTTCGTCTACACTGATAAGAAGTCTGAATTTTTCACATGAACCAGCCCGTTTCCAACCGTCCAACCAATCGGCCTGATGCGTCGCCAGCACCTTCCCCGCAAGAGGAGGCGGATGCGCGCGACTTTGCCGAGTTCATCGTGGGGCAAGATCCGCTCGATGCGGCGGCTGCCGGCTGGGTGGTGCGCCGCCAGGATGGGCTCACACCTGAGGAAGAAGCCGAGTTTCAGGAATGGCTGGCCGCCGATCCGGCACACGTCAGCGCGCTGGAACAAGTGGAAGGTGTTTGGGGCCGTATGGATGAACTGCCTGACGCAGGTATCGCGGCGCTCAAGGCCGGGCTACCATCGCATGAAGCCGGTACCGCGCTGCCACCTTCAGTCGCGGCGCCTGCTCCGGTATCGGTGGCACCCGAACCTCAGCACCGCCCTCGGCCTTCATCGTCTATCCAGCCAACCTCTCCCGGCCGCCGTTCTTGGCTGATCGGCCTGGGCCGCCTCATACCTCAGGCTGCCGTAGCCTTCAGCATAGTGGGCGTCGTCTGGTATGGCTGGCACACCTGGCAGCACCAGCCCACATTCCAGCAATCGTTTGTCACGGCACGCGGCGAGCAGATAAAAGTGAAGCTGCCCGATGGCAGTACCCTGTGGCTGGACACCGCCACTCGGGCCGAAGTCACGCTGTACCGCCAGCGGCGCGAGGTGCATCTGATCGACGGGCAAGCACGCTTTGCTGTGCAATCCAACCCTGATCAGCTCTTCGACGTGCTCACGGGTAGTGCTCGCATCACCGTGGTCGGCACCCGTTTTTCAGTACGACATACGCGCAGCGGGCTCGGCGCCGAGGGCAGCGTCAATGTGGCGGTGGAAGAAGGGCGCGTGCGTGTCGTCAGCCTTCCGGCAACGCATGAAACGCATGATGCGGGCGCATCGGTCGAACTCAGCGCAGGTCAGTCCGTCACTGTCGATGCGGCGGGCACATTCGGGCCGGTGGATCGCGCTGCTGCCTCGATCGCTGCCTGGCACGAAGGGCGCGTCAACTTCAGTGGTACTCCACTGGCACAGGCGCTGGCCGAATTCGAGCGCTATGGCAATACCGGCCTCGTCATCCGCGATCCCGCAGTCGCTGCGCTGAAAATCAACGGCAGCTTCGATCTGCGGCAGATCAACGCCTTTGCCCGGGCGCTGCCTCGGGTCCTGCCGGTGCAGCTGAGTACGAAAAACGGGCAAACAGAAATTATTTTCGCCACCGGTACCGGCGGCTGAGATCAACCGCTCATCGTACCGTGACGGGTGTTTTGAGCGGCACCGGGCGAACCTGATCATAAAAAGCTGAAAAAGTTCAGGCGACGACCTCAACACATGGGCGGCTCATGCATCAGCACACGTAGAAACCTCATTTTTTCTACTGTGGAGATCTCATTCATGCCGCGCACTCGCTTCCAAATCACCTTGCTTGTCCTGGCCATCGCACTGGCCTTGTCGTCACTGGCGTTCATCCCCTCACCAACTCATGCCCAGACGCCCGCCGCCGTACCCATTTCGCTGCCTGCACAGTCGCTGGGTTCCGCATTGAATGAGCTGGCCCGACAAGCACGCTTGCAGTTGATGGTGCATCCCGATCTGGTAGCAGACAAACAGGCGCCAGCCGTATCAGGCAGTCTGACGCCACGGCAGGCACTGGACAGAGTACTGGCCGGCAGCGGATTGATGGCGGACATCCGAGGGGCGGAAGTCACCATTCGCCGGGTATCGGATGCAGCAGAATCCAGCGTAACCACGCTGGCTGAGATGAAGGTGACAGGCGCCGCAATCAACCCTGGTGTGACCGAAGGCATCGGTTCTTACACCACCAGTCAATCCTCCTACGGCAAGGGACAAAGCCTCAAGGAACTACCGCAGACTGTTACGGTCATGACGCGCCAGCGCATTGATGATCAGCAACTAAAAACACTAGACGATCTGATGATTCACACACCCGGCGTTACGGTCCAGCAAGAAAATACCGTAAGTTCATCTTTTTATTCTCGAGGCTTTAAAATCACAAGTTTTCAGATCGACGGTAACAGTCCAATGTATGGAGAAGGTGGCCTAGCTTACGGCCTCGGCACATCACAGCTGGACTTAGCCATGTTTGACAGTATCGAAATACTCCGCGGTTCTGATGCGCTCTACGGTACTTCTGGTGAACCGGGTGGTGCCATCAATCTTGTGCGCAAGAAACCAACGAAGCAGTTTCAGGTGAAGGCACTAGCTCATGCAGGCAGTTGGAACAATTACCGTGGCGAACTGGACGTTGGCGGATCCATCATAGCAGACAGCCGTATTCGCGGGCGCCTTGTCGGTGTCTACGAGGATCGGAAATATTTCTACGATTTTGGCAAAAGCGATAAACAGCTAGTGTATGGCATCGTTGAAGCAGACGTCACTGATAGCACCCTACTCACTTTTGGCGCTGATTATACGCATCAGGACTTTGGTTCATTTAATCAATTTGGCCTTCCGCGCTATTCGAATGGAGAGGATATCGGCCTGCGACGCAGCTACTATCTCGGCGGTCCCGACGATCGCTGGCTGAGGAAGAATAACAAGTAGTTTGTCCGTATCGATCAGGCAATTGGAACAAATTGAACCTTGGGTATCGAGGCATCGCGAGCAGAAAGCAAGAATTACCGACGGGACATATCGTGGTACGAGGCAATTAATCCGATGACCCTCACCGGATCAAGCACCTTTAGAGACAGAGAGTTCGATTACGACGAAACACAGAAAACGCTTGATGCCGTGCTGAGGGGTTCATTCCATCTGCTTGGCCACGAACACAGAGTGATTTTAGGTACGAATATTAACAAACGCGATTTTCGTACCAGTTCGGGATTCCGAGATTCTAATATTTCCTTGTCTCCCAATATCTTTGAGTTCAATCCGCGAAACCATATTTCACACGAATCCTACATTCCTCTTACCGAGGCTAAAATAAAAGTCGTAGAAAAAGGTGTATATGGATCATTGGTGGCTCAAATCACGGATCCTTTGAAACTGATTTTCGGAGGACGGCTGAGCTGGTACGAGTACGATAACAGCTCTGTTTCTTCTGGTATATATACGCCGGGCGGTGCTGTTGCCACGTCCTTAACAAGGTACGAAGATAACAAAGTTTTTACACCTTATTTGGGCATAGTTTTCGATTTGACAGAGCAATGGTCAACCTATGCTAGCATCACTGAGACCTATAAATCCCAAGCAAGCAGCCACAAGGGGCCTCCACTTGGCACGCCGCTCAAACCTGTCACTGGCCGCAGCTATGAGATCGGTGTCAAGGGCGGTCTATTTAATAATCGACTGAATACAGCGCTTGCTTTCTATTCTATCAAGCGCAATGGTCAGGCTTTTCGTGACCCATCCTATCCACCAACTCTTGGTAATCTGGGTAGCGACTGCTGTTATCTCGATGATGGTCGCATCACCAGTCGGGGTATGGATATTGAGGTCAGTGGCGAGATCGTTAATGGCTGGCAAATTCTGGCCGGCTACACATTTAACGATAATGAGAACAAGGCAGCAAGTGGTCGCTACAGTACAGTCACACCCAAACATCTGTTCAAGTTGTGGACGAGCTATGAGTTGAAAGGCATACTGAGTGACCTGAAACTAGGTGGCGGTATTACTGCACAAAGCTCCTATTACCAGAAAGGATCAGCGAGAGCCTTCAACCAGGCTACTGGCCTATATAATGGCCCTTCGGTTCCATACGATTTTACTGAACCTGGCCGCGTGCTGGTCGATCTGTTTGCACAATACCGCCTTAACAAGTACTGGTCTGCGACACTTAATGTCAACAATATCTTTGACAAGAAGTATTACCAATCCGTGACAAGCAATAATCCTGGGGCGGGTAACTTTTACGGTGAACCACGCAATTTCCTAGTGAGTATGCGGTATAGCTACTGAGCGGCCCGAATCCTCAGGTTCAATACCTTGAGCTCATCATCTCTCTGGAAAACCCCGCATTCGCGGGGTTTTTGGTATTTCTTCCAGTGACCGGGATCTACCATCGTATTTTGTATAGACGGGTAGCGTAAAGGACTGGCTTTCGATTGCCATTAGCAATATTTCCCCGGCTTTTTTACAGTCGTTGTATTCCTGACCAGCCAGCATGACAATTGTTAGTCAACTAAATCTGGTCAATAATATCTCATGAAAACTTATACGATATACAGCGCTAAAACTCATCTTTCCAGCCTCATCGAACAGGTATGTGCAGGTGAGGAGATTGTTATTGCACGAGGAAAAGTACCGCTGGTCAGGCTCGTACCGTTCAATGCACCTGCAAAAGAGCGAAAATTCGGGGCTATGCGCGGCAGGGCTAAAGTTACGGATGCTTTTTTTTGAGCCACTGGCGGAAGGTGAATTACAAGGGGTTATTCTTCAGCCATTGCTGGCAATGATTCGATCGCGTTACCCCATTTTCCGCTTTCACAGGACAAGCTCGCTATGTGAGCCGAGACGCACGAGCTGCAACACGACGTTATTCGGCTTGCGGTAAATCAACACCAGGTCTGGCTTGATGTGACAATCGCAGTGATCTTTCCAATCGCCGGTCAATGCGTGGTCGTGGTGTTTCTCAGCCAGTGGAAGATCATTCGCCAGGGCCGTGATGATGGTGCTGAAATCGCTGGCCAGTGTCTGCCGATGCAGACCTTTGGCTTCGCGTTTATAGTCGCGCTTGAATTGGCCGGTCTGTTCAATCGTCCGCATTCAGGTTCGTCATCAGATCCTCGACGGTAGAAAACGACTTCAAGTCACCACGGCGCGCTTCTTTCATCGCCTCGATGGTAGTGGCGTTCGGCACCAGCGGCTCGAACGGCAGGGCTTTCTCGCGGGCGACACGAGTCAGCATGATGCGGAATGCGTCCGATACGGTCAGACCCATCGCTGCCAGCACGGCGGTCGCCTCTTCCTTGATGTGCTCGTCGATCCGGGCACGGACTACAACATTCGTGGACATGGTTTGATCCTCCTCATTAATGGGCCACATTGTAGCCCAATTCGGAACAGCTCACCGCCTTGTTTCTCACCAATCCCTGCCTGGAGCGGAGCCACCGTAACCCGCCCCGCAAAAAGTCGTCCGCCAGAGTCTTGCTGAACTTCCATAAATGACAGAAAAAACATTGTTTTTAAATCAGCTTCCCTTAACTTAATGGCAGTGATGCTCCCGTGTGGGAATGCAGCCCGCCCCGCTCCAGCGGGGCACACCCGCTACCGAAGCGGCATCTGCACATGGATAGCTGTTTTGCGAGTGCCAACGGGCGCGAAGTAAAACCGACTTTTTTGGCTTCACCCTGCCGTATTATTTATACCGTCTGTGGTTTGCCTGTCAAAGGCTTCTTAAATCTATCTTATCAATCTGTTTTCTCTGGGATACAATCAGGCAATGAAATATGAATTGCAAATGACCCGGATCTTCCAGCAATGGCTTAAAAAACTGGATAGAACGACTCGGCTAAAGTTGTTGGAGCGCCTGGATCGGGTTTCTTACGGAAATCTGGGCGACTGCAAAACGATTACCCATGATCTGTTTGAATTGCGTTGCTTTTTCGGTGGTGGTATTCGCTTGTATTTCACCCTCCGCCGGCTTCAAATCGTGTTGCTGCTGGTGGGTGGCAATAAAGACAGCCAGGAAAGGGATATCGAAAAAGCTAAAGAAATATTGAAAGACTTGGAGGGTTAGGCCATGAAAGTAAAAATTACCAAGCTTGATATAGCAGAATATCTCGAAACTGATGAAGACATCCGTGAATTCCTGTGTGAATCTGCTCAGAATGCGACGCCTGAGGAATTTATTCACGCACTGAATACAGCCGCTCGTGCCAAAGGTATGACTGAGGTAGCCAGACAGGCTGGCGTAACAAGAGCAAGCCTCTATAAATCACTCTCTGAAGATGGAGATCCCAAGTTTTCCACCATTATGAAAGTCATCAAGGCACTTGGGCTGGAAGTGTGTATTCAAGCGCCTGGCCAATAAAGGCGAGCGCGTCCGATTATCTCTGCTGAACGCATGATCGGAGCACGCAGGATGTGGTTCGATTCTCACCACATCCTGCCGCACTGCTTACACTTCAAACACTTTTTCGATCATCTGTGCCGTCAGTATCTGTTCTCCCCAGATCAGCAAAGTCTGCGAATCCGCTGACCTGACCCAGGTACGTATGACCTCATCGACCGGCCCAAAACGCCGTTCCAGCAGACGCAGCAGAAGCCTGGCTTCCCCCTCTTGTAACCCTTCCTGCCGTCCTTCCTCTACGCCCTGTTGCTTCCAGTTTTGGGTCCATTCCTTGACGCGTTCTGCCAACATGCTGTGTACCTCCTGTAAATCCTGAATTTCATCAAACTTGACCTTTGGCATTCTGCCCGGTAG
>Ga0206106_100633_pt1 | contig 14353 bp, 9 predicted proteins | sample 1B1ome_FD_148677 | JGI IMG/M metagenome (GOLD analysis project Ga0206106, IMG submission 148677) | Enriched microbial communities from leaf-cutter ant dump, University of Wisconsin, Madison, United States - 1B110A | ecosystem: Environmental > Terrestrial > Nest > Insects nest > Nest dump | place... | reverse complement strand
TTTACGATTTTGGGTGTCTATAGCGTCAGGGTCCACCTCTTCCCATTCCGAACAGAGAAGTTAAGCCTGATTGCGCTGATGGTACTGCCCTTTTGAGGGTGGGAGAGTAAGTCGATGCCACTTTTTTAAAGCTCATCATACATATATGATGAGCTTTTTTTGTTGTGTAGAATTTAATTGAAATAAAGAAGGACTCTCTTAAGATGAAACTAAAAAAATCATTTTTTATTTTTTAATGAGCGCATAAGAATAAAAATCTTTAAATTAGTTCTGATGAAATCTTTTGCGATATTTATTACCTCTTTGTTTTTTCTTGTTGCTTACGGACAAGTTAAAACGGAAAAATCCGCTTATCTGAAAAAGGAAAATTATATTCCTTATCCGGGAACTTCAAATGATATAGAAAAAACAGTTCATGTGGCTATTCACATCTGGCAAAGAGCAGATGGAAGTGGTAATATGAGAGATATTCCTGCACATTATGTTCGGTTTGAAAGAATAATTGACTGGATGAACGGTCTGTATGCGAAAAATCCTGATGCTCCGATTCCTGGAGTACCTTATAAAGTTGATTTTATCTATGATAGTAAGATAAGATTTAAGCTGGAAAAAATTTACTTTTATAAAGATGTTACTCCCGACTCCTCTTATTTTTATTCAACTCAGTATCTGCATAATAAAAAATTAAATGATTATTTAAAAGAGCATTTTCCTGAAAGGGTAAAAACGCTTAATTTACATATTTTCAGAGGGTCTTATGCCAAAGCGTCTGGTTATTCTGAGTATGGATCGATAGGAACTTTCTATCGTGTTAATCCTGAAATGAGTGAAGATGATGTTCATGACTGGTGGCTGTCTAAACATTGGGCGCATGAAATAGGACACGGTTTAGATTTATGGCACACTTACGATGCTAATGGCAGTTATCAGCAGAATTGCACATCGACCTATAAGGATTTTTTATGGGATGTTTACGATACTACGGCCGCACCTTCTCGTAAAGGATGTAATGTAGATTTGATTACAGATAAATCAAATAATAACTTAATGGGAGGGCAGGAAGGAAACTCAATGTCTGTGCTGCAAATGGGAATTGCTCACCGAGCAACCGTTGTTGAAAATCTTTATAATAAGGGGTACAACATGCGCGATTTTGTCACGGGTTATGGTTATTGGTCGAAGGTGATCGCAAGTGATGAAGTGTGGGATGTTTCCATGAAAATGTACCAGGATATTGTTGTGAAAAAAGGAGCTACATTAACTATAAAAACGGAAATTCAGATGGTTCCGAAGGCAAAGATTATCGTGGAAAAAGGAGCAAAATTGATAATAGACGGCGGAGTGATTACGAATGAAAAGTACTATAATAAGGAATGGAAGGGAGTAATTGTCAGAAAGGCTAAAAAGAATTCATCTGTTAAATCAGGAGAATTAATCCAGGTAAACGGAGGAAAAGTTTCTCATGCCAAAGTAAAGTATAAGTAGGCTGTTCCTTAAATAAATCGTAAGTTTGAAGATATTTTATCACTATGGCGACAATTCATAAAGTTACCCGGTTTTTAGAAGATATTGCTCCTATCGGAAGCCAGGAGAGTTACGATAATTGCGGTTTGATTATAGGAGATCCATCTGAAAAAATATCAAATATCCTTGTGACGCTGGATTGTACGGAAGAAGTTGTACAGGAAGCGATTGATAATAACTGTAATTTTATTATTGCCCATCATCCAATCGTTTTCAGCGGTTTAAAAAAGATCAATGGAAAAAACTATGTGGAACGCACAGTTCTGAAAGCGATTAAAAATAATGTTGCCATTTATGCGATTCATACAAATTTAGACAATGCTTTTCAGGGCGTAAATGCTGAAATTTCCCGCAGGCTGAAATTGATGAATACGGTTGTTCTTCAACCTAAAAAACAAGTTCTGTCTAAATTAATTGTGTACGTTCCCGTTACGCATGCAGGGCAGGTAAAGTCGGCATTGTTTGAAGCAGGGGCTGGCCATATTGGAAATTATAAGGAATGTTCCTTTTCAACCAGAGGAACCGGAACTTATAAGCCGGTTGAAGGGAGCAATCCCTATGAAGGAGTAAAGAATATCCGAAGTGAGGTAGAAGAAGAAAGGGTGGAGGTGCTTCTAAGCAACTATAAGTTGAATGCAGCTGTCTCTGACATGCTGAAAGCTCATCCTTACGAAGAGGTAGCTTATGATCTGATCTCCTTACAGAATGTCAATCCGTATGAAGGTGCAGGAATGATCGGAGAGCTTGAAGTTCCTGTGCCGGAAGATGAGTTCCTGAATATTTTGAAAAAAGAATTTAACTGTGGTTGTATCCGCCACACGGAATTCCTGGATAAGCCCATAAAAAGAGTAGCGGTTTGCGGTGGCTCGGGTAGTTTTTTGTTAAAAGATGCAATGAATTGTAAAGCAGATATTTATATTACTGCAGATATGAAGTATCATGAGTTTTTTGACGCTGAAAAACAAATTTTAATCGCTGATATCGGACATTATGAAAGCGAACAATTTACGAGTGATTTAATTATTGCACGTTTGAAAGAAAATTTTACTAAATTTGCAATTCTGAAAACGAGGATAAATACTAATCCAATAAAATATTTTTAGCAAATGGCTGGAGCAGCATCTAAAAAAGAAGTAACGATAGCAGAAAAATTAGAAGCTATTTATCAATTACAAAAAATTGATTCTGAGATTGATAGAATCAGAACGGTTCGAGGTGAGCTACCTCTGGAAGTTCAGGATTTAGAAGATGAAGTTGCAGGTCTTGAAACACGTGTTAAGAAAATTCAGGAAGAGGTAAAAGAGGTGGAGCAGGGAATCACTGACCGTAAAAATGCCATTAAAGATTCTGAAGCAAGCATTCAACGATACAAAGAGCAGCAAAATAATGTTCGTAATAACCGTGAGTTTGAATCTTTGGATAAAGAAATTGAATTTCAGACTTTAGAAATAAAGTTACATGAAAAACGTATCAAAGAAGCAAAAAATACAGTGCTTAACAAGAAAGCAATCTTAGAAGAGACAAATGCGAAAATTACCAGTGTTAAAGCTGAATTAGCTCTTAAAAAATCGGAGTTAGACGAAATTGTTACTGAAACTCAGAAAGAGGAGGAAGCATTGATTGCTAAGTCAGATAAAGCAAAGGAAAATATTGATGAGCGTTTATTGACAGCCTATACGAGCTTAAGAAATAATGCACGTAACGGACTGGCAGTCGTTTCTATTGACCGTGAGTGTTGTGGAGGCTGTTTTAATAATATCCCGCCACAAAGACAGCTGGATATTCAGTCAAGAAGAAAAATAATTGTATGTGAGCATTGCGGAAGAATTTTAGTTCCGTTTGAAGATTGATTCTGAATTTTCCCTATATTTATGAGGACGACTTATGTCGTCCTTTTTTATTTTGAAGATATGGGATCAAAAAAAACATTAGTGATAGGTGCAAGTACCAAACCTGAACGTTATGCCTACAAAGCGATAAATCGTTTACTTGAAAACGGGCACGAAGTTATTGCATATGGAAACAGAGCCGGAACTGTAAAAAGTGTTGCTATTGACACGGAGTGGAATCCTGATTGGAAAGTAGATACAGTTACACTATATGTAGGGCCTGCAAATCAGGATGATCTGATTGACAAAATTATTGCATTAAGACCAGCCCGTGTAGTTTTTAACCCCGGAACAGAAAATCCGGTTTTCTTTCGAAAATTAGAACAAGCAGGTATTTTGTATGAAGAAGCATGTACGCTGGTGCTTCTGGCAACAGGTGCTTACTGATCTTTGTAAAAGTATTTTTATATTTCAATTTCTGAAGCGGGGAAATAGTTTGCTCTGATTTCAGCAGATAAAATTGATCGTAAAATTCTTGGAATTTTAAATTCTGGGTTATCTTTTCAGGCACTTCCATTTTCTTACGCTTTTATGACAAACTGCCGCTTATTATTGGTATTTTTGCACAAAGTTTTAGAAGGATGAAAGTACTCGGCAGATTTTTTTCGATGCGCTCCATGGCTGTTGCGATGATTATTTTTCTGGTAGTTATCGGTGTAGCGACCATGATCGAATCAACGTACGATATTCAAACCGCTAAATTGTTAGTTTATAATAATATATGGTTTGAAATATTATTGTTTTACCTGATGGTGAATCTGATTACCAACATCTTCACTTACAAGATGTACAAGCGTGAAAAAATTGCAATGCTTTCGTTTCACCTGGCGTTTATTCTGATCATTGCCGGAGCCGGTGTAACGCGTTATTTTGGTTTTGAGGGAATGATGATCATAAGAGAAGGAAAATCGAGTAATATTCTCTACGCAAATGAACCGCATATAGCCTATTCTATAATCAAAGACGGTGAAACGGTAGTTAACCGCACATATAAAAAATATCTTTCCACAGTTGTAAACAACAAATTTGTTTATAATGAGCAAGTGGATGGGAAAAATATAACCATTGAATATGTCGATTTTCAGAAGAATTGTATTGACTCAGTAGTTTTTAGTGATACAATCAGAGGGAAGTTACTGGATATTGTTTCCGCCGGAAAAAAATCGAATTACCTGAATGAAGGAGATTACCTGATGATGGGAGATTTCACAGTAAGCTTTGGAAAGGAGCAAGACGCACCGGGCATAGTGATCACTGAAAAAAACGGTGAGTTATTTATCAAATCCAAACTGGCACTGAGATATTTACCAATGTCTGAAATGCAGAAATACCGTCAGTCGGGAATGACGCCACCGGATTCTTTGTATTCGGAAGTACCTACTGATTCATTGGTTCCTGCTTATCTGACAACACTTTATGAAACAAACGGAGCTTCTTTTGTATTGAAATCTCTGATTGAACACGCTGCAAAAAAGAAGCTGCCTTCCGGGAGAAAAGATGAAGGAATAGATATTCTCACATTAAAAGTTTCAGACGGTACCTCTTCTCAGCTTGTTGAATTAGAAGGAGGTATTTCGAAAATACCGGATCAGAAGATGTTTGAAATGAACGGATTGAGATACCAGATGTCTTATGGTTCGACAATGTTTCAGATTCCTTTTTATGTTTACTGTCGGGATTTTCAGTTAGACACTTATCCGGGTTCAGCAGTTGCTTCTTCTTATGCCAGTGAAGTAACAGTTATGGATGGCGATTACCAGAAGAATGCCAGAATTTTTATGAATCATGTTTTGGATTATAAGGGCTTTCGCTTCTTTCAATCAGCTTACGGTTTAGATGATCCTTCCACTCCTGAAAACGAAGAAGAAACACACTTGAGTGTTAATTTCGACTGGTGGGGAACAAATATCACTTATTTAGGTTATTTATTAATGTCCGTTGGTATGTTGTTATCCATTTTTGCACCGGTAGGCCGCGTAAAAGAATTATTGGCAAAGATTAAAAAATCAAGTGATAAAAGAAGAAACAGTTTGTCTGTACTTGTCTTGCTGATAGGATTTACCTATACATTCGGGCAAAATACACAGCAGATTCCGATGCATTCTGATGAACATTTGCACGAACATGATCATGACCATGATCATTCCGGGCATGAGCATAACCACGCCGGAAGCGAAGGACTGGTTCCTGAAGATCAGAACCATGTGAAGCCGGAAAATGCGATCTATAGAGTCATTTCAAAAGAACATGCTGCCGAATTGGCAAGCTTGCTGGTACAGGACTTCAGAGGAAGAATTATTCCATTCCATACCATGGCGCAGAACTTGCTGATCAAATTCCACGGAAAACCGTCGTACAAAGATTGGGACGCTGTTCAGGTGGTTTTAAGTATGCACATGTATCCAGACCATTGGATCACAGAAAAGATACTGAATGTTCCCAAAGCGGTAAGAGATCATTACGGTTTGCCTAAATACGTTTCTTTTCTTGATGTGTACAATGACGAAACAGGAGAAATAAAATTTCTGAAAGAATACAATGAAGCACACCAGAAATTAGAATCCAAGCGCAGTGAATTTGAAAAGAAGCTTCTGAAGTTTATTGAGAGACATCAGGTAATCCAGGCATTTTTCAGCTGGCAGTACCTGAAAATATTACCAATACCAAACGATCCGGGACATCATTGGGCAACTCCTTTCGATCCGCAGTTAATGGCAAAGGATTCTGTATGGTCAAACCAGGTGCTGCTTTATTTATCGCAGCTGGATGAAGCGGCTCAATCAGATTCCTATGGTGTTGCAACGGACATGTTGAATGCTATTAAGAAACAACAGCGGGAATTATCAGCCGAAATAGTACCTTCGGAAAGGCATGTGAAAATGGAGATCAGCTATAACAAAATGCACATGTTCAAGAACTCTATGTACTTATACCTGATTTTAGGTGTCATTTTGCTGATCATTTCATTTATACGGATTTTCAAGCGGCCGACTATTCGTTCGGAAGCACGCTTTAAAAAGATTTCCCTGCCGTTTATTATTCTGATGGTCGTGACATTTGTTTATCATGGTACCGGATTGGGAATGCGTTGGTATATCTCTGGCCACGCACCTTGGTCGGATGGCTATGAAGCAGTTGTATTTATTGCCTGGGTGACGCTTATCGCCGGATTTATCTTTTCAAAAAAGAATCACGTCGTGCTTGCCGGGACAGCAATACTGGCTTTCTTCATGATTTTCGTAACAGAGCTGAATTTGCTGGATCCTGAAATTTCACCACTGGAACCGGTATTAAAATCATACTGGCTGATGATTCACGTCGCGATCATAACAGGTTCTTATGGATTCCTTGGTCTGGGAGCGATCTTAGGTTTACTGAACTTAGTGATGTATAATTTCCGGACACTGAGAAACGGCGAACGTATTACATCCAATATCAATGAAATTTCACACGTTTCAGAGATTACGATGCAAATCGGATTGTACATGCTGACAATCGGAACTTTCCTTGGAGGTGTCTGGGCAAATGAGTCGTGGGGTAGATATTGGGGATGGGACCCGAAAGAAACATGGGCACTGGTGTCTGTGCTTGTATATGCAGTGCTGCTGCATTTGCGTTTTATTCCCGCGATGAGCGATAAGCTTACCTTTAACATTGGCAGTTTATGGACATTTACAGCGATAATCTTCACGTTCTTCGGAGTTAATTTTTATCTGGTAGGCTTACATTCGTATGCCAATGGAGACGGATTGGCAGAAGTGCCGATGTGGATTTTCTGGACGGTATTTGCATTTTATGCGTTCACTGAATTATCAGCCGTGAATTATCGTTTATATCGCTACAAAACAGGAGATTTGTCATTACAGCATTTTATCAGAAAGTTTATTATAAGTTCTGTTGTATTGTTTTTCTTTATCTTAGTGAAAATGTACTTTATTGACAGAGATATTATAAAAGAAACATTTGTGATATTTCTGAAGCTGGAAGGTTTGATCGCACTGACACTGATCGCGATGTCTGCCTATGGGAATTTTCGTGTAAAACGTTTAAATTGATAGAATGCCGGTTTACGATTTTAATATAAACACGCTTGCCGGAAAACCATTTGACTGGTCTTCTGTGAAAGGAAAGAAAATATTGCTGGTAAATACAGCTTCAAAGTGCGGACTGACACCACAATATGAAGATCTGGAAAAGCTATACAAGCTTTACAAAGACAAAAATTTCACAGTAATTGGTGTTCCCAGCAATGATTTTATGGAACAGGAACCGGGAACAAATGAGGAAATTGCCGCGTTTTGTTCCTCTGCTTACGGAGTAACCTTCCCCATGACAGAGAAAATCTCCGTAAAAAGTGAAGAGAAACATCCTTTATATTGTCATTTGACAGAAGCGACAGGAGAGGAGATCTCGTGGAATTTTCATAAATTTCTGATTGATGAGAAGGGAGAAGTTGTTAAGAGCCTGAACGCAAGAACACTTCCTTTTGATGAAGAAATTATAAACTGGATTAACGTATGAAAGTAGATATTCTGGCATTTGCTGCGCATCCGGATGATATTGAAATTTCCTGTGCAGGAACTTTGATAAAAAGTATTCGTGAAGAAGGTAAAAAGGTGGCAATTGTTGATCTGACACAAGGAGAGCTTGGGACCAGAGGGACGATTGAAACACGTTATTCAGAAGCATTAGAAGCTTCCCGGATCATAGGGATTTCCAATCGTGTAAATCTGAAATTGCGGGATGGATTTTTCCGGCACGATGAAGAATCATTGAGATTGATTATTGAGCAGATCCGTTTTTTTCAACCAGAGATTGTGCTGGCAAATTCGATCACAGACCGTCATCCTGATCATGGAAGAGCAAGTAAATTAGTATCAGAAGCCTGTTTCTATTCCGGCTTACGGAAAATCGAAACGTCCTTTGAAGGAAAGCAACAGGAAGCACACCGGCCCAAAGCAGTATATCATTATATTCAGGACCGGCATATTGAACCGGATTTCGTTGTAGATGTTTCAAAGTACGCAGAAGAGAAAATGAATGCTATTCTGGCCTATAAAACGCAATTTTACGATCCGGAATCAACAGAACCTAAAACGCCGATTTCGGGAAAAGAATTCAAAGATTTTTTATTTGCACGAATGCGTGAGTTCGGACGCCCGGCAGGAGCAGAGTTTGCAGAAGGATTTACGAAAGAACGTTATATAGGAGTGAGATCTTTGTTTGATCTGATGTGATCATTTTAATACTTTAAAGCCTTTATACCTTGTTGTCCGGATTTTCTGATCACGGAATCATAATTTAGAACACTTCTAATTTTCAGAAGACCTTGTTACATTTTTTTGAACGTTGATTAAGATTCTTTGCTTTTGCTTACTTTTGCACAATGAAAACGAAAACCTTAAAGAAAAACAAGGTAAATGTAGTCACCTTAGGGTGCTCCAAGAATATATTTGACTCAGAAGTCATGATGGCTCAACTTAAAGCCAATAAATTTGACGTAGAGCATGAATCAATGTCTGATGACTCAGAGATTGTTATTATCAACACGTGTGGCTTTATTGATAATGCCAAACAAGAATCAATTGATACCATTTTGCGTTATGCAGAAGCGAAGTCGGAAGGAGGAGTAGATAAGCTTTATGTTACCGGCTGCCTGGTTGAACGTTACAAAGGAGATCTGGAAACGGAGATCCCGGAAGTAGATGCTTTTTTTGGGACACGTGAGCTCCCGCGATTGCTGAAAACATTAAAAGCAGATTATAAACATGAGCTGGTAGGAGAACGCCTTTTGACGACTCCTGCACATTATGCTTATTTTAAAATAGCAGAGGGCTGTGATCGCCCTTGTTCTTTTTGCGCAATTCCTCTGATGCGTGGGAAACATGTCTCCACACCATTGGAACAGTTGGTGGAATCAGCCAGGAATCTGGCGGCGAAAGGCGTGAAAGAGTTAATTCTGATTGCGCAGGACCTGACATATTACGGTCTGGATCTTTATAAAAAACGAAATTTAGCAGAATTATTAGAACGATTGACAGAAGTGGAAGGGATCGAGTGGATCCGTCTTCATTATGCCTATCCTTCCGGATTCCCAATGGATGTTCTGGATGTAATGAATCAATATCCGAAAGTCCTGAAATATCTGGATATGCCATTACAGCACGGATCTACAAAAGTGCTGAAAGATATGCGCAGAGGAATTACCAGGGAAAAAACAGAAGCTTTGGTTAATGAAATCAGAAGTAAAGTTCCGGGAATAGCTATCCGTACCACTTTAATTGCCGGTTATCCGGGTGAAACAGAAGAAGATTTTGAAGAAATGTACCACTTTGTTGAGAAAATGCGGTTCGAACGCCTTGGTATTTTTACTTATTCTCACGAAGAAAATACACACGCCTATAATTTCGAGGACGATGTTCCCGAAAAGGTAAAACGGGAACGTGCTGATGCGATCATGGAGCTGCAATCAGGAATCAGTTATGAATTGAACCAAGAGAAAGTAGGGAAGGTATTCCGGGTGCTTTTTGACCGTGTAGAGGGAAATTATTTTATCGGTCGTACAGAATATGATTCACCGGAAGTAGATAATGAAGTGCTGGTAGAAAAAACAAGTGATAATTTTGTTCGTATGGGAGATTTTGCCAATGTTTTGATAACAGAGGCGGATCATTATGATCTATACGGAAAAATAATGGAAGAATGAGCCGGTTTGAAGGGAAAACAGTTTGGGTGACAGGTGCTTCTTCCGGAATAGGAAAAGCATTTGTGGAGGAGTTGGATAAGTATAACGTAAAATTTATACTTTCCTCCAGGAAAACAGAAGAGCTGGAAGCACTGAAGAATAGTTTGAAGCATCCTTCTGACCATTTAGTCATTCCAATGGATCTTGCCGTTAGCTCCACAATAGAATATGCTGTGGAAGAGGTAATGAAATCCGGATCTAATGTTGATTTTCTGTTTAATAACGGAGGTGTAAGCCAGCGTGCTGAAGCGATGGAAACCTCTATAGAAGTAGATCGCCAGCTATTTGAAATTAATTACTTCGGAAATATTTATCTTACGAAATTAGTGCTTCCCCTGATGGTCGAAAACCATTTTGGACATATCATTGTTACTTCAAGTGTTGCAGGAAAATTCGGATTCTTCCTTCGCTCTGCTTACAGCGCTTCGAAGCATGCACTTCATGGATTTTATGAGAGCCTTCGGTTGGAAGTAGAAAAACAAAATATAAAAGTCACGATCATCTGTCCCGGTAAAATCAATACTCCGATCTCGAAATCTGCTCTGAAAGGAGATGGTTCTGCTCACGGATTAATGGATCACAATCAGTCGACAGGGCTCCCTGCAGATGAATGCGCACGGAAGATCATCAGCGCGGTTCAGAAAGATAGAAAAGAAGTGCTCATAGGGAAACGTGAATTATTAGGAGTGAAATTAAAGAGAATTCTTCCCCAGAATTTGTTCTGGACAATCATTAAGAAACAATCACCAACATAAGATCAGTACTATCTTATTTAATTATGCCTACTCTTAAAATGTTACTATCTGATTGTTAGTATGTTAAAATAAATAAAAAATAGTTAATATTTGAGTCTAATTTTTTAGTTAATTTTTTATAGATTTATGACGGGTAAAATTTATTGTTCAGATTCTGTTGCTTATTCTAAGTCATTATAATCTAAACAGTATTAACTGCCTGTTTAACCTCATTCATTATTCGCACTGACCGCTTGATCGTCTGTTCACTGGATTGAATTATGTATAAATTATAATTCAGTGTATGAGGAATGTATATTTACTTTTTTTGTTCTTCTCAGGATTTTATTCATTCTCTCAGAATGATATGAAATACTGGCTTGTGATTTGGGTGGTGATATTCACTTCCCGGAATCTTCTTATTGTACATTCTCAGCAATATGAAAAGCACCAACTTAAAACTTCACGGATCCACTATCAGTTTTTCAGGTATATGAGAAACACGAAAATTACTGATATAAGCAATACTTCTGAATTATAAACAAGAGACACACGATGGTTATGAGAAATATACTATTACCCTTATTGTTTGGACTACTTACATTTGGTTTTGTCAGCAATACTACAGCCCAGGAAATTGTGGATGATCATGAAATTTCAGAAGCATTGAATGATGTTTTTGGAAATGTATTCAAAAATGAAATTTTGATCAATAAAAGTCTGAAATATGCGCAGGTATATTTTGACCAAAACAGCTCCGGATATATAAACCATGTTTACCGGTTGTTAGGTAAAACTTCCGGAACAGTTACTAAGCAGCAAATGGATGCAGCGATTTTGGTTGTTGCGAGGGAGTTTGTGATAGATTTCAAAAAACTTCCAAAAAGATATTTTGACCATATTGACTATTTGGACAGTGTGTTTGCTGTAAAAACTCCAAAAGATAAAGGAAAAGATGATGACGGATTTACACCTAAAAGCCCGGGACAACCATGTAATAACGTAGATTTTGAAACAGGAAATTTTACAGGATGGGAACTATACAAGGGCACACGGGTCACAGGAAGTTTTTCTACCTCAGCAATGAGTACGGTTACTGCGGGAGATCAGCATGTAATAGTAACAGGAGGTACAGATGCCATTACCGGATTATCAAGGATCCCTCCGGGAGGAGGAACGTATGCTGCCAGGTTGGGAGATTTGACAACAGTCAGCAGTGGTAATGGAACCGCAGCCAGTATGAAACAAACATTTTTAGTGGATGCTAACAGCACCTCTTTTGTCTTTAAATATGCGGTAGTATTAGAGGAGGGAAGCCATACTACGAATGACCAGGCGTTTTTTAAGGTAAATTTATACGATAAAAATAATAATCCGCTTCCGTGTGGAAGTTTTGCCCAAACAGCCACAGATGCAAAAACCAGCCCTTTATTTTCGACAAGAACAACAGGCGGAAAAACTTACTATTACACCAACTGGATTACTGCGGTTATTCCTTTGTCACCGTACATCGGGGAAAATGTTACGATTGAATTTATTGCAACTGATTGCCAACCAAGAGGGCATCTTGGTTATGCATATATAGATGCCAGTTGCTCTCCGCTTGAAGTAACAACAAATAAGTATTTCATTTGTGAAGGAAAGGAAACGGCAACTCTTACCGCACCTCCGGGAGCTAAGTCTTATTTATGGACACCAGGCAACCAAACTTCTCAGACCATTACTGTCAGTCAGGCAGGTAATTATACTGTTAAAGTTACACCTGATGTGTTAACAGGAGCAGCTGCCTGTGCCGTAAATCTAGATATTGAAATTGACGGTTCTAATGTAACAGCTGACTTTTCAGCTACCCCTGTAACATTATGTGCAGGGGAGACAATTGATGTGACAGAATCCTCTTCCATTACGAATTATACTACGACAACGATACCAAATATAACGGATAATATAACGAGCTGGCAATGGGATTTTAATGCAGATAATGCCAATGATTTCACAGGCCAAAATCCAAGCTCACCTGCATATACGTTTAATTCCAGCGGAACATACAACTCCCGTTTAATTGTCACTACTGCGCAAGGTTGTAGAGATACGGCAACAGTTCAGATAATTGTCAATCCTTTACCAACGGCTACTATTTCCGGAACAACTGCAGTGTGTCAAAACGGTGCAGCACCAAATATTACGCTTACCGGCACCAACGGTACAAGGCCTTATACATTTACTTATAAAATAAACGGCGGAGCTGACCAAACAGTTTCAACCATAGGAGCAAGCAACTCAGTAACAGTTTCTGTTCCAACAGGAACTTCCGGAACGTTCACTTATACATTGGTGTCCGTACAGGACGGAAGTGCGACAACTTGTAGCCAGCCGCAGACCGGAACGGCGACGGTAACGGTCAATCCTTTACCGACGGCAACAATTTCCGGAACAACAGATGTCTGCCAGAATGGTGCTTCTCCAAATATTACCTTCACCGGTGCGAATGGTACAGCTCCCTACACTTTCACTTATAGGATAAATGGCGGGGGCAATCAAACCGTAACGTCTGTAGGAAACACGGCAACGGTTTCTGTTCCAACGGGGACCTCCGGAACGTTCACTTATACATTAGTATCTGTGCAGGATGCCAGCTCGACTACCTGTTCCAATCCTCAAAGTGGTACGGCCACGGTAATTGTTAATCCACTTCCGACGGCAACGATCTCAGGAACAACAGATGTTTGTCAGAATGGTGCTTCTCCGAACATTACATTTACGGGCGCTAACGGTACAGCACCTTATACCTTTACTTATACTATTAACGGAGGTTCTAATCAAACCGTAACGTCTGTAGGAAACACGGCAACGGTCTCCGTTCCAACGGGAACCGATGGTACATTCACTTATACATTAATATCTGTACAGGACGCCAGCTCGACTACCTGTTCCAATCCTCAAAGTGGTACGGCAACGGTAATTGTTAATCCACTTCCGACGGCAACGATCTCAGGAACAACAGATGTTTGTCAGAATGGTGCTTCTCCGAACATTACATTTACGGGCGCTAACGGTACAGCACCTTATACCTTTACTTATACTATTAATGGAGGTTCTAATCAAACCGTAACGTCTGTAGGAAACACGGCAACGGTTTCCGTCCCTACAGGAACTGATGGTACGTTCACTTATACATTAGTATCTGTACGGGATGCCAGCTCGACTACCTGCTCTAATCCTCAAAGTGGCACGGCCACGGTAATTGTTAATCCACTTCCGACGGCAACGATTTCAGGAACAACAGATGTTTGTCAGAATGGTACTTCTCCGAACATTACATTTACGGGCGCTAACGGTACTGCTCCTTATACCTTTACTTATACTATTAACGGAGGTTCCAATCAGACGGTAACTTCTACGGGCAATACAGCTACAGTTTCCGTCCCTACAGGAACTGATGGTACGTTCACTTATACATT
>Ga0206106_100631_pt1 | contig 14512 bp, 18 predicted proteins | sample 1B1ome_FD_148677 | JGI IMG/M metagenome (GOLD analysis project Ga0206106, IMG submission 148677) | Enriched microbial communities from leaf-cutter ant dump, University of Wisconsin, Madison, United States - 1B110A | ecosystem: Environmental > Terrestrial > Nest > Insects nest > Nest dump | place... | reverse complement strand
AAATGGGATTTTTTACCCAGCGTGTCACGCTGGCAATGCCCACACAAAAACGCGCTGCCGTTTGCGCTATGGTGAGTCTTTCCTTCTCTCGAACAGATAGAACTTTACGGCGAAATGATGAGGGATAAGTCATCCACAAATTATAATCAATCTATTTGAGCTTTGCTATATTTGAGCATCCTGGCCAGATATCGTATGAACCTCAGCCGGGAAATTTATTATATGTGGCGGCAAGTGTATTGCCGTATCACACCAGCGGCTATACGACTCGCACACATGAAGTGGTCTGTGCTCTGAATAAAGCGGGAGCCCGGGTGCATGTACTGACCCGGCCAGGGTATCCGTGGGACCGGAAGGATCGTTTGTGTGATCCGGCCAGCGAGGAAACGACTGTTGGCGATATGTGCTATCGCCATGCACAAGCACCTGCGAACAACAGGCCGGTGCTGCAGTACGCTCTGCAGGCGGCACGAGTAGTAGCGGAATCAGCAGTGCGACATCGTGTAGCAGTGATTCATGCAGCTTCCAATCACGTCAACGCCTTGCCGGCTTTGCTGGCGGCCCGACAGCTGGGTGTTCCTTTTCAGTATGAAATGCGCGGTTTATGGGAGCTTACCCGCATATCCCGTCAGCCGGGCTACGAAGATTCATAGGCATATAAGCAGGGATTACAGCTGGAAGGACTGGTTGCTCGCCATGCAGACAGATTGTTTGTAATTTCTGAACAGCTTGGCAGATATGTTGAGACGAACTGGGGTATTGATGCAAGCCGCATGGCTTTACTGCCCAATTGCGTTGATCCGGAGCGTTTTATGATAGCCGATCCGCAGCAGATTGAATAGAACACCATTGGCTACGCAGGTTCATTGATGGGTTACGAGGGATTGGATACGTTGATCGACGCAGTGGATATACTCGTCCGATCCGGGAGTTCAGTCAGGGTAGTGATCATTGGTGATGGCGAAGCTCGCCCGCAATTGGAGGCCCGGGTACAGCGCCTGGGTTTGTCTGAGCGTATTTGCTTTTCAGGCAAAATGCTTCCTGATGCGGCACGAGAAAAGCTGGCACGTTGTACGCTGGTATGTATACCACGTAAGCCGTTCAAGGTATGTGAGGTTGTGCCACCGATCAAACTGGTGGAAGCTCTGGCGATGGGAAAACCAGTGATTGTTCCAGATCTTCCCGTGTTTCGTGATGAGTTGGGGAATGATCCGGCCGGATGGTTCTTCAGATCGGGTGATGCAGCAGATCTGTCCCGTGCTATTGAAGTTGCTCTGGAGAGTGGGAAAAACTGAAGAAGACAGGCGCCCGGGCGCGGGATTATGTGTTGGCAGAGCGCTGCTGGCACAGTTTCGTGGATAAAGTGGCAAAGCCCTATGACGCGTAACCTCGCGATAATCCTCCCTTTGTTATTGCGAAAGCCGACAGGCATGAAGCAATTCAGCAGATTCTGAAAGATAGTTCATTTCCTGAGTACGTATCCACATTGCAATTCTTTGCAATGAAATAACCATTTTGTATTGCTATTGGGCTTGTCATCGGAAAGCCGGATAGGCCAGCTCGTCCATCTGCGTTCTCAATCTGTTTCTATTGTTCGAAATAAAGGGGTTTTACGACCCGCCAATTCAAATCAGCCGGAATAATGCTCCCGTACTATATGCCAACAAGTTGGAAGACTGAGCACTTCATTGGCAAACAGTGATGTCTTGTGACCATGGTTAGTTGATGGCAGTGAGAAAGTCGTAAGCATAACGGAGTTTGTGTCATCGGATGGTGAGACATCAATAAACCCGAGGATAGGTAACCATGATTGGCAGAGCTATTAGAAAACTGGGTTCGTTTGTATATAAATATCCGGAAATTCCTGAAGCTGTTGAACGGCCGGGGCCATTCGGGCGCCTGAAAATCGCAATGGTGACCGATTATTTCACTGCTGACTGTTTGTCTGCGGAGTGTCGTGTGAAAGCGCTTACACCTGGAAATTTCAGGATGGTTATCGGTGAATGGAAGCCAGATCTGATCTTTGTCGAATCTGCTTTCCATGGAGCCAAGGGTTCCTGGCGTTACGAGCTGGCGAAACAGCCGAAGTGGATGCGTTTGAGCAAGCCAACGGCGATTTACCAACTGGTTGAGTTTGCCAGGAGTCGCGGCATTCCTACTGTTTTCTGGAACAAGGATGATGATGTCTTTTTTGATGCCTTCATCGATGTGGCAAAGGCTTTTGATTACGTTTTTACAACGGACAAGGAGTGCATCGAAAATTATCGGCAGCAGTTGCCTGCACATGTACCGGTCAATCCACTGGTCATGCCTTACCAGCCGGCATTTCATAATTTCACGGGCTTTGAATTCACGCGTAATGAAGCCTGTTTTACAGGCAGTTACTATCAGCGAATATTGAGTGAGCGCAGATTGTTTCTCGACATGGTGTTTGATGCCTGTGAGAGGGCTGATCTGCCCTTGAATATTTTCGACCGGAATCATGATCGTTTATCAAGACACTTTGAATTTCGTTTCCCTGAAAACAGCCGATTACAGTTGCATGGCAGGGTGCCTCACCGGGAGACGGCGAAAATCTATAAATCACATGCAATTTCGCTCAATGTGAATTCGATTACCCGTTCTGAAACGATGTATTCACGACGATTGCTGGAAATACTGGCTTGCGGAGGAATCGTCGTAACCAATTCCAGCCAGGCAGTCGATCGTTATTTTCGTGATTACTGTCATGTGGTGAGTTCCAGTGATGAAGCGCAGGAATTGTTTTCACGCCTTCGATATGGTCCATCGGCGGATGATATGGCGCGTGCCGAGGCAGGTGCGGCTTATGTGCGTCAGAACCACACCTGGGTGCATCGCCTGGAAGAAATTTGTGCTGTCGTGAAACTCTGAAGGAATCATTCTCGATGTTGTTGGGGTTGCTTTCTTTCTTTGTCCAGGCCGTATTTTTTGTCGTAGTGGCCTATTTTGCACTGTATGTCCTGCTGGAACTGCGCATTTTGTTTATCTCGCGCCGGGTGGAGCGACGTAAATTGACTGAGCTGACCGAGGCAGTGCAATCTTCTTCCCGTGTTGGGGATGATTACAAGCCATCAGTGAGTGTATTGCTACCCGTACACAATGAATCGTTTGTGGTGGAGCGTCTGATCGATGCGATCTGTCAGTTGCGCTATCCGGCAGATATACTGGAGATTCTGGTGCTCGATGACTCTTCGGATGATACTTCCAGGCTTGCACGAACCAAGGTTGAGCAATACACGGCACGAGGAGTCAATATCCGGCATATCTGCCGTAATGACCGGCAGGGCTATAAGGCTGGCAATCTGGTTCACGGCATTCGCCAGGCTTCAGGAGCATTTTTTGCTATTTTCGATGCGGATTTCATTCCTCCACCGGATTTTCTGCTGAAGACTATGCCGTATTTCCGGGATCCTCGGTTAGGGTTTCTGCAGACCGGGATTGGTTATGAAAACAAAGACAAGTCATTTCTGACGCGTTTTCAGGCTATGGAAATGGGACATCAGCAGTATGTCACCGTGGGATTGAGCGAAGATGGAGATATGGCTTCACTGAGCGGCAGTTCATGCGTATGGCGAAAGTCGTGTATTGAAGCGTTGGGTGGCTGGAATATTGCGATGGTGACCGAGGATGTAGATCTTGGCTACAGAGCACAGTTTGATGCATGGCAGTACGCTTATCTGCGGGATGTGGTTTCGATGTCTCTGCTGCCTGAATCAGTCAGTGCGTATCGTGTTCAGCGTGAGCGCTGGGGACGTGGGCTGATTCATAGCGGGTTCAAGCATGTCCGTCAAATGTTTCGTCAGCGCATGCCGCTGATGAAAAGATTGCACGCTGTTTCTATGATGCTTTCCTCTGTGCTGCTGGCTTCGATTTATGTATTAGTGCTCTTGAGTTTGCCATTGAATTACCTGGTGGATTTCGATGATGCAACGATGCAGTGGGTATTGCTGGCTTTTTTTGGATTGGTAGCTGTCTGGGGACTGGATAATGCCTTCGGCGCACATAAGAGTACCGGGTTGGACGAAAAGCCAGGTGTTCTGCGTACGTTGTGGGGTATCTATTTATACATTGCGATGTTTCTGCCTATGGCCTGGTATTACTTTGCAGGAGGTATTCGGGCACTCTTCGGTGTGCATGGGGAATTTAATCGTACGCCTAAAGGCATGGATGAGCGCAGGGCTAGGATGCCGCGCATCAACATGATATTGCTGGCGGGGGAACTGTTTACTTTTATCTACTCGATGCTGGCGATTCTGGCGGCTGTTCAGAAAGGAAATTATTTCCTGATACCGTTGAATTTCACTGTATGTGTAGGTTTTGGCATGATTCTTTTCTGGTCCTGGCGGGAAATACGTGGAAATGAGCGAGCCACCTGATAAAAGTGGACGAAATATCCTGATTACCGGTGCGACGGGAGCGATTGGGGCTGCACTGGCAGAAATATATGCACAACGTGGCGTAACACTTCATTTGCATGGTCGTAATGCGGCAAAGCTGACTGAAGTGGCGGAACGTTGCCGCTTGAAAGGGGCGTATGTCCTGATGCGATGTCTGGATTTACGAGATTCCGTTGCTTTGCAAGATTGGCTGAAAGTGCTGGAGCCACTTGATCTGGTGATTATCAATGCGGGTGTGAATACACATGTTGGCGCTGCAGGCGAATCTGAGCCGTTGGATGAAGTGGAAGCCCTAGTGGATGTCAATCTGAAGGCTGCAATGATTATTGCGCATGCTGTGCTTCCCTCCATGCGAGAACGTGGCCAAGGGCAGATTGCTTTCGTCAGTTCTCTGGCTGCGTATTTCGGTTTGCCTGTCACACACCGGCGTATTGCGCCAGCAAGGCAGGTATCAAGGCGTATGGTGAGGCGTTGCGCGGTTGGCTGGCAAGAGAAGGAATCAAGATCAATGTCATCATGCCGGGGTATGTCAAGTCACCCATGTGTGAGGACATGCCGGGTTCAAAGCCTTTTCTATGGCCGCCTGATCGTGTGGCAAGCGTTATAAAACGTGGCCTGGAACAAGATCGGGCGCGTATCAGTTTTCCCTTTCCGTTGAATTGGGGTACCTGGTGGCTGGCGGTACTGCCAGCTTCTGTTTCCATTCTTATCGTTCGTTTACTGGGTTATGGTGGCTGAGGAAAGCTTTATTTCAGTGTTGACTGCTTCACTGGCGGGTCTCGTACTATCTGTAATCATTGAACGCCTGATGATTCCACGGCCGGTACTTACAAGGCCCTGGGCGGCCTGGGTATTACATGGCGGATTATGGCTTTTGCCTTATTCTCTGGTAACCCTGATCTCAGGTCGCCCCTGGTTTTCTGTTGCGATTGTTTCAGCTTTTATGCTGATGCTGGTATTGGTGAATAATGCCAAGGTGAAGTCGTTGCATGAACCTTTTGTTTTTCAGGATTATGAGTACTTTACTGATGCGATTCGACATCCGCGTCTTTATATTCCGTTTTTAGGCTGGTGGAAATTTCTCGGTGCGGCAGCCGGGTTTATTCTGGCTGTATCCATTGGATTATGGGGAGAATCAGTTCCTGAACAGCGATTTGTATTGTCCGGTCAGTCAGGCGGGATACTGGTTCTATTTACGTTGGGGATGCTGTTTCTGCTGGTAGGCAACCATAAATCACTCCTGGTAAGTTTTAATCTGCGGCAGGATGTCGTTGCGCTGGGTTTGCTGGCCAGCTTCTGGCGTTATGGAAGGGCGGAAAGAATCCCCTTGAAAATATCTTCCCCATTTGATTTTTCTGTATCAGAACGTCAGATGAGTGATTTGCCCCATCTGGTGGCTATCCAAAGTGAATCTTTCTTTGATCCCCGGCCGTTGTTTCCCGGTATCCGAACGGATGTACTGGCTGAGTTTGATCGTCTTAAGAAAGAGGCTTTATTCCACGGCAGATTAAAGGTACCTGCCTGGGGAGCCAATACGGTACGTACTGAATTCGCTTTCCTTTCCGGGATTGGTGAGGATGGGCTGGGTGTCCATCGTTTCAATCCCTATCGTGCTATAGCAGGTGGCTGGAATATCCCATCACTGGCATCCTTTCTGAAGCGCCTGGGTTATCGTACGGTTTGTATTCACCCTTATCCGGCAAGTTTTTATCGACGTGACCGGGTATATCCCTGTCTCGGTTCCGATGAATTTTTCGATATCCGTACATTTGATAATACGATGCGGTCTGGTCCGTATATCGGTGATGCTGCTGTCGCTGATAAAGTGGGCACTATTCTACGAGATGCTGCAGGCCCGCTTTTTATTTTTGTCATTACGATGGAGAATCACGGGCCGTTACATCTTGAGCAGGTGGCCCATTTAGATATTGAGTCGTTGTACACTGAACCGCCGCCAACGGGCTGTGATGATTTGACGATTTATCTTCGCCACTTACGTAATGCTGATCAGATGATTGCCCGATTGCGCCAAACATTGGCGGAATGCAGGCAGCCGGCAAGTTTATGCTGGTTTGGAGACCATGTGCCGATTATGTCTGCTGTGTATGATATTTTGGGCAAACTTGGGGGAGAGGTGGAGTATGTGTGCTGGAGCAATCGGGGTAAAGCAAAGTTCTGCGATTCCAATTTGAGTGCAAATACGTTATCAATGAGTTGGCTCAGAGAACTTGGCCTCATCAGCGATCTGAAATCATTTTTTCCGCAAAGAGTCATTTCTTGAGAGAAGCTCCGGGAGTGAATCAAACATGTTTTTATTTCCATATATAAAACATGGAATGTGGAGTTTGATTGACGCTGGGCCTGTTAATCGGTATAGTGCCGACTTTTCCGGGGTGTAGCGTAGCCTGGTAGCGCGCCTGGTTTGGGACCAGGATGTCGGGAGTTCAAATCTCTCCACCCCGACCAGTTTTCGTGTCATTGATACGGGCCAAAGCCCGGTTTGAGTAGCAGTGCCCGTAGCTCAACCGGATAGAGCACCAGCCTTCTAAGCTGGGGGTTACAGGTTCGATTCCTGTCGGGCACGCCAAAACAGATCAGATCTGTCCTGATCAGATCAAATTAGTCTTTCAGATCCATGGTGGCTGTAGCTCAGTTGGTAGAGTCCCGGATTGTGATTCCGGTTGTCGTGGGTTCGAGTCCCATCAGCCACCCCACCTTTATTAGATTCGGATCAATAACTTAGCTTGTGCCCTTGTTTTTTATGGGGCAAATTTGGGACAAATCAGCCTTAATAGTTGCTTCCAGGCGAGCCATTTCCATGTCGTTTTGCTCACCATCTAGCCACTTGGTGTACGTCCGAAGAAACACTTCTACGCTATGTCCTAATTGTCGTGCGCAAAAAGCTGGAGTCATTCCCGCCATAAGCATAATAGTGGCATAGGTATGCCGCATGTTATATGGTCTACGATAGCGGATACCTAAGCGCTTGAGGCAGGGCGTCCAGTAGCTGCGGCGGAATGCTCGTTCTTCTATCCAGGGAGCTGCATACCTTGGATCATGCCACACGTATTCTCCGATCATCCTGGTATATTTGGCCTGTCTATTGAAAGCCGCCATAGCGCGGCTGTTGAGCAGTACGTTACGTGCAACATTGGTTTTTGTACTATCTTTCTGTTCACCGCGTACTACGGCTTCGACGATTGCTAATTTTTCGCTGTGTAGATCCACGTTGGGCCATCGTAGACCAAATACTTCAGATGTACGTGGTCCGCTGAAAAACCATGACTCAACCATGTTATACACCTGTTCAGGGTAATGCCTCGCCATGTCGGCGATGATGGCTTCAGCCTCATCTCGGGTGAAAGGATCAGGTGGTAGTTTCTGATGTTTTTGACGTGGAACATCATCAGCAGGGTTACTTTTAATAATTTTGTCAGCCACCGCTAAATCAAGCGCTTGGCGGATGACAGATACGTAATTATTTAATGTCTTGCCCGTTAAATCAGGGCGCTGTGCAATCGCCGTTAGTAGATGGCTGGGCTTGAGAGCATGAATATCCAGCGATCCTATTGTACTTTGTATGGTTTTTTTTCTTTTATCAACGAGTGCCGCTGCGTGTTCCCAAAAGTTGACCGCACTTTCATAGCTTGCCTTGGTAGAGTTCTCAATGCTTTGTGTATTTAGCCATGTGTCTAGCCATTCTTTTACCGTAAATCCTTCTCCGGTACTGCTGGCAGGAAAGTATTCGTTTATATTGAAGGTCCCGTGGCGTATACGTTCGCGGATCTCCCGCGATACCATGCGCGCATATTTCATGTTAGCAGCAGTAGGAGGCAGGGGCTTGCCATCGATCATGAGTAACAGGCGCTTTCGTTTACCTTCGATAGTGAAGGACATACGGATGGCGCTGCCATGAATTTCTATACCATCTCCGCGTCTGCCCACTGCAACACCTCTAGTAGTTTCTTATTTAGCATTGTTTTTCTACCCACCGCTGGTATCCCTTGATAGAAATGAAAATACCACCATCAGGGGATCTTCTATACTCACGACCTTCAAGCCATTTGCCATCCTCGATCTTGCGTCTGATGGCCTTTTCGGTGAGCCCTGTTATGGTGGCTGCCAAGCGGATGGTAACATAAGGGGCCGCAGCCACTTGTACAGTAGTGTCATTCATGGCTAAATCTTTGAGTTTGTGCTCTTCCTATCGCGGCCTTGTTCATCGCCTGCTCAAGTGCGGAGACGGCGGCCGTCTGCCTGTCGAATATTTTTGGCGTTCTCGACTGAACGTTATTAAGCCGACGGTTCGTCAAGCCTAACTCGTGCAATTTGCAGAACACCGAGTGGGCAGACCTACCAATCTTTGCGGCCATTGCTCTTGCAGGTATGCTTTTTCTATGCATATCCATCAGCAATGCTTCCTCCTCTTTGCTCCATTTCTTTCTTCGTACCATCTTGGTTCCGTAGGGTTAAGGTTTTGAGTTGATAGGATTGCCTTCAAGCTCGATCAACAGATCGATGTAGTGTCGGGCCTTTTTCAGATCATCAATCCCGTTTTTCTTTCGCCAACGGGTCATGTACTTGATGACGTTTCCTTCGAAATAGCCGATGCCATTTTTGTGGATGTATTCCACTGGCTGAATAGGCATATCCTTGTAGTGGGATCCTCCTTCCTGGATGGCCATGGCTGAGACCGGAACCAGTTTTTCTTTCTTGATTTCGATTTCCTTATCCTTGCTTTTTATATCTTCGGGTTGCTCAGTAAGGGTGCGACTGGTAAATTCTCTGCCCTGGGTTTGTGCCCATTTCAGTATTCTTTCATGAGTAGTGTTCATTTTTTCTCTTTTCCGATTAGTCAGGCGGCGAATAATCCCAATTTTTTAAGACATCCTGTATTGCTGGCGGTATTGGCGTTTGCACGTGAGACACGCGTACGGCAATCAAGCCAGCACATATGCGTCCGTCGAGCGGAGAGTGACATAGAAATTTGTCACCCTGTACTGCCGCCTTCATTAAATCCATCTGCGTTTGCAGGCAACCATTAGGGACAGTTCCGGCTCGACAAGCGCACGTGGCGCACATTTCATCACGTACCGCCGGGAGATTAAGGTTTGTCAGACCTTTGGCTTTTAATATGCTTCTGCCATGCTCCGCTAACTTTGCAGTACATTTACCAAGTAGTTGACCTTCTTTGCTTACTCGATGATTCATTTAGTTAAACCCCAGTTCTTTCATTAATTTCTGTGCAGTCGATACTGGATCATGAACATGACCATCGGCCACTGCTCTGACGAAATCCTCCAGTCTTTCGTTGTTTGTAAAAATATCGTAGAAGGCACAGGCAGAAAGTTTTACCGGGACTTCATTGATCTTCATGAAGGCAGAAGTTTTCAGATCTGGTGGCGCATTCCTGATAAGCAGTGCTACGTGGTTATCCGTCGTGTTATTTTTCATTTTTCCCTCCTGCCATTGCTGGCTCAAGAAATATGGACATTGTGCTGATCCTTCGATTTAACAATCTGGTTCATCGCCTGCTCAACCGCAGTTATAGCTGCCAGCATGACTTCGAATGCTGTCTTTTCCTGTAGGCTCCGGAATTGATAGGCACGGACCTTCTCTTTTGATGTGCTCACTTTAGGTTTCTTCCCAGTACCATTGATTAGTCCAAGGCTATCGAGCTTTTTCCAAACGGAAAATCTTGTTCTGCCTAACCTGAAGCCTATTTCTTTGTTAGGAATGCCCTCGTTTCTCAGCTTAATGAGCAGCTTCTCTTCCTCTTTGCTCCATATTTTGTATCTGTCCATATCAGCGTAACCTCTGCACGTTATCGTTTCCTGGAAGTTGTTTGCCGAGCCCGGCACACGCTGTTCTCCAGTCAGCAGCGAACTGTTCTAGCGCTTTCTTCCGTTCTGCATAGTTCAGTCCACAGCCCATCAATACCGTGTTCCGTTCTTCCAGATTGGCAAGCAGATCAAGATCACCGGCTGATAGTTGTTCTCTGTCAACGCCTTTGAATTCTCCTGTTAGTGCCCAGTTTATGAGTCTGGCTTCGTTACTGAAGTGGTGGGGTGCTATAGGTTTGCCCTGCATCTGTCTCTGTAGTTGCAGGACAGCATTCATAACTTTGTAGCTGCTGGTTGCTTCGTGGCGTAGGCGCTTCCAGTCATAGTGCTGGTGGGTGCCGGCGAGGATGGCTTTTGTTTGGCGGTCTGACCAGATTGCGAACCGGACATCCAGCCATCTACCGAAATTTACATGTAAATCCGGATGAAACCAGGTTCCTCCATTTCTTCCTCGTCGCGTCTTGAACAAAATGCCGGTTTTCCCGGCATTTTGAATACCAGCCACGCCGGTAATTTCGTCAAGGACTTGCAGATATTCCTTCGTTGAGTCCAAGTCCAAGAAGTGGCTGACGCGTTTACCGTAGTGCTCGGCAGCTTCTGTCGCATTCAGCCATCCACCTTCGTCGAAACTGAACGAGAAGTTTTGATATGTTGCTTTGATGATGTTGGGCATAATCTACGCTCCTTACTGCTTGCGATGGATCACAGACGCATCGGTTACCACCAGACCATCATTCGATAGGCCTAATGCTTCACGATTTGCAAGCATCTTGTGCATGGCTTCTTCAGCTTGTTCTGGTGACAACCCAAGACGCTCGGCAATATCTTCCAATCTGACCATTGGGGTTCCATCCTCAAGATAGCCAGATATTTCCGGTATCAGGCCCATTTCCTGGGTTTTATCCGCCATTTTGTTTTTCAATTCTTCTGGAGCCAGTTCCATTGCCAACATCATCGCTTGCATGGTGTCGGGATGATCCATCCCTAGTGTTTCAACAAGCTGCAAATGACGATTAGCTGCTTCAATAAATTCTGGTGTCGGTTTCATTTTGGTATTTTGTGTCATCTCATTACTCCTGCAGCCAGCAGTGCTGCTCCAATTAATGCGAGAATTGCGGGTTCTTCCACTGGTTTATATCTGTCGGTGCATGGTTTTTCAGCCCGCTTCAGTACCTGTTTTGGCGCTGGCCAGTACAGCACAGGCGGTGATTGTCCTGACAGGCTTTGTTCTATCCATGGCATCACAACAGGGTGATCGTTGTGGCCATCAGGAGTGGCAGTAGGGTCGGCTGGATCTGACAGTGAATCCAGGAGCATTCCAGCTTCTGGTCCGATGATTTCCCCATCCTTGCCATACTCATGGCCGGGTGGGAACAGTTCATCATAGGGAGTACCGAAGGCAACATAGTCGGGTGCATCATCAGTGATGCATGCTCCACCGGCAGTGTCTGCAGGCTCTTCGTAAGGGTCAGGAGCCGTTATGACGATCATGATCAGCCAGGTGATTCCGGCAGCCATGGCAAGGGCAGCCGCCCGTTCAGCGTAGTAGGTGAAAGATTTTTTGTTCATTCATTCATCTCCTTGCCGGTGGTGCGCTGATCTAAGATTTTGACGACGGCAGCTGCAATCTTCTCTGCCATCCTGTTTTCATCTATTTCCTCTTGTTCCTTACGCTTCTTTCCATCGCACATTGGGCAAGACATCCCTATCTGGAGTATCCATTCCCAGTGTTCTACAGGCTCTCCGCACGGTGGGATCGGTTGTGTGGCTGCGTATTCTTCAAGGGTGATTTTTTTTGTCTTCTTGAATGGCCAGATCATGGTTGTGTCTCCTTGCCGGTGGTTCGCATGTGCTTTCCATTTGCATCAAGGCGTGGTGTAAGTCCACGTGTGCCTCTAATGCTGAGGTACTGCAATCCTGTTTTTGTATCGATGAGAACCGTAAAAGAAGGCCCTGCATCTTCTTGCAGGTCATCGTTAGCGTTACGTGTAGTAATTGCTACATTGGATGACGGTGTAATCAGGATCAGTGCAGCACCTACTGCGATCGCTGAAAGAAACATGAAGAAATCATTCATGGCCGCTCCTGGTGGTGCGTACTACTTCATTGACCGCCTTCGCGAGCATCCGGATTCCGTGTTTTATGTATTCCCACTGGCCATCATGTAATCCGTCTGGTCTGTCGATCGAATCCAAGGCTCGCTGGATAATGTCCAGCGCATCCTGATTGTCCGCAGGAACCATATTGAGCTGCTGCTGACATTGGTCTGACTGATTGCCGTAGCGGGATAGCAGGGCGCGGGCGATTTGCAAGAACTCGTCTTCGTCGCAGAACAGGAGGAACTCTTCTTCAATGGCAAATTCCAGCAATTCATCGTCGCTCGGCTCGGCCTTTTGTGCTGGCTGGTGGTGTGCAGCGATTGACCGATAAATATCCTCAATAACGCTACAGTCCTCAATAGCACCGTTAAAAACCTCATCGACTATCTTTCCGAGCAACTGCCGGGAGATTGATGGTGGCAGTACCTGTACTGATCTTAGCCTCTCAACCTCAGCCTTAAGCGCGTCAATTTCTTTCTGGCGGCTAACCCACGTTAAATAAGCGTAGTGGGTGCCATCATCTTTGTAATATTCATATCCGCTAGGCCCCTTTTCTTTTTTCAAGTAAGCGCCAAGATCTGTACTTTCTTTGATCCACGCTTCAAACTCATCTCTGGTCGTCATTTGTCGGCCTCCTGAGAACAGCAGCTATCAGCCACTGAATTGACGTGCTGCACAATTGCCTGGCAAATCAGCGGGAAATTCTCTTCGTGGTATAGCCTTTCTGATCCTTTGGAGATGGGTGCAAACCCCAGTGAGCGCAGGAAATCAGCAGATACAGTGAATCCAAGGGCTTTATTGATCAGGCCAAGATTAAGTGTGGGTGTCCTGGTTGATGGCTGGTTAATTGCTTGTACCGGAGCGGCTTGCTGAACAACTGGTGCGACAGGTACATGTTGGGCATGTGAGCGTGCTTCAGCTTCTTGCACACGTAGTGCTTCCTCACAAGCAGCTCGTTCAGCAGCTTGCTGTTCTGCCCTCAGTTTTGCTTCCGCCTCTGCTTTCGCTTTTTCTTCTTCCTCTGCACGGATGCGTGCACGTTCTGCTTCCAGCCGTATTTCTTCAGCTTTCTTGTGAGCTTCGATACGTGCTGTGATAGCCAGCTTGAAATCATCGAATGGCTTGGCAACAAGCTGCTGTAGATCAGCCAGCAGGGCGCGATGCTCTGATGCGTTCTCATTGATCCAGCCAAGTTTCGTACGTAGATCAGCTGCTTGCTTGTCTGCTTCTATTTTTCCGTTTGCCAGTGCTGTATCCAGTTTGTCCTGGATGCTGGCCAGAGTCTTCAATCCTTTGATGGCACCAGCAAAATCCGGGATTGCGACATCAAGACGTACCTCTCTGATCTCACGCTGTAGCTCGGTTACGTGGGATTCATAAGCAGTACGCACGGCGATCAGTTTCTCGTCACGACGGCGTTTTTTCTCGCTATCCAGTAGCTTCTCTGCCATCAGGCGGTTATCCCGCACCAGCTTGGCGAGCATGTCTTTCTGGCGCTTGGCTTCATCCACACTCTGGATCTGGGCCAGCATCATGGATTCAGCCGCGTTGAGTGTTTCTTCTGCTTTCTTCAGGGCCTTGATTTGCAGATCGAGATCAGCGAAATCCTGATCGGTTTGCGGCTCTCGGATCAGCTTGTTGTCCAGGAAATCCCGCAGTGCTTTCTCGAATACTTTGAAGTTTTCACGCACATCGATCTGTCCGCTTACCTGAACAGATACCGCTGGAAGATCCTGAACCGGATCAGCCACAACGGTTGATTGGGCTTCGGGTAGTTCATACTCGGCAAGATCCTTTTCGAACTGTGCCCAGCCATCAAAAATGCGCTGCCGTAGCTCAGGATCAGATGAATACCATAAAGTTACCGCGTCGATCAGTTGGTCACTGGTGTCCCACTTGGTTGCCATAAACAGACATTTCTCAGCACCGGAAACCATAAGCTGCTGTTCCATCTGTACCCTGTAATGCAGTGGCAGATCTTCATCCGTTTTGCATCCCCGGATATCGTTATTCATGGATTTATGTTCAAAACAGATATCTTCCATCATAGTCAGGCCATCGAAGCTGGCAGCTAACTTTCCTTCTGATCCGGTGACTGGGTACAGCTCTTCTTCGATTAACTTTTCAGCCAATGGTCTGGCCAATGCTTCGA
>Ga0206106_100628_pt1 | contig 15012 bp, 11 predicted proteins | sample 1B1ome_FD_148677 | JGI IMG/M metagenome (GOLD analysis project Ga0206106, IMG submission 148677) | Enriched microbial communities from leaf-cutter ant dump, University of Wisconsin, Madison, United States - 1B110A | ecosystem: Environmental > Terrestrial > Nest > Insects nest > Nest dump | place... | reverse complement strand
AACTTTTTCCTGGTTCGACAACGACAGAAGGCTTTGCAGAAACTACGAGCTATTAATGGAATCCTCTGAAGAAATGGTCAAATTATCCGCTATAAAACTTTTATTGAATAAATTTTAAACAGGCTCTAATATTTCTTCAATATTTCTTAAACTTTTGCTTGTCCATTGCAAGAACCTCATTGGGCCGCCAACAGTATAAGGGCTTAGTATATCTTCAATCTCTTTTTGTAATGATTGGTTCTCTGCCGTTTCTTTTTTTCTGCCTTCCCCAGGCCTTCTGTTCTTTGACTTTGAAGGAGTGTTTATCCAAGCATCCTCCAACTCTTTTAACCCGACATTTAATGTAACCCCCGAAATACCTAACAGTTTTGAAACTTTACCCAAACCACCCGACCTAAACTTTTTGCCTCCGCAGTCAAAACAATCCTTCTGTCTTTTTCGCTTAGTACTTTATTAAAGATAGCAAGTTCTCTTGTAGCAATTCGCCTGTTTGCATAATTAGTATTTCTTGCAAAAGGACACATTGCCATATTACAAATACAAACCCTTATTGCTCCTCCTCAAGCGCCCGGTCAATCAACGTTTCCATTTCGGCGATCAGCGCCTTTTGAACGGGATTCATTTCATGAGGCTCCGTTACCTGGTCGGTAGCATACATCAAAAGACACATAGCCAGAAAATCCTGATTATCTTTTCCCGCATAAACATTTCGCAACTCGGCAAGGCGTTCATCAGCCAGCTTCACGGCAAGGCGAACCATTTCCTCATCTTTTTTCCGAATTTTAATCCTGTACCCGCGTTCTGCCAGCCAAAGCGTTACGGGAATAAGTTCCTGCTCCTCCATAGTATCCTGTTGTTTTTTTCAAAGATAAATTATCCATACGAACCGGCACAGGAGAAAAAATAATTTTTATAGCCTCCTGAATAAAGTATTTTTGCCAAAATTATTTATTATACTTTTTTATAATTAAAATGGGTTTATTTGACAAGCTCTTTAAGCGTAACAAAGAGCAGGAGCAGCAGAAGGAAGTCCTGGATCAGGGATTAAAAAAAACAAAGGAAAATTTTTTCACTAAGATCAACAAAGCTATTGCCGGCAAAAGCACGGTTGATGAAGCCGTACTGGATTCTTTAGAAGAAGCATTGGTAACTGCGGATGTGGGTATTGAAACCACTGTTGCAATCATTGACCGGATTGAAGCCCGGGTAGCAAAAGACAAATACTTAGGCACTGCCGAACTGAACACTATTTTACAGGAAGAAATAGCCGCAATTCTTACCGATGCTTCAGAGGATGCCTATGCCTCCTATGATGTGCCGGCAGGAAAAAAGCCTTATGTAATTTTAGTAGTGGGTGTAAACGGTGTAGGCAAGACCACCACTATCGGAAAGCTGGCCTATAATTTCAAACGCAAAGGATACCAGGTTTTGTTGGGTGCAGCAGATACCTTCCGGGCAGCAGCGGTGGATCAGTTGACGATATGGAGCGAGCGGGTGGACGTGCCGATTGTAAAGAAAGAAATGGGCAGCGATCCCAGTTCCGTAGCATTCGATACGGTGGCAAGCGGCTTAGCCAGAGACAGTGATGTAATCATCATTGATACCGCAGGCCGGCTGCATAATAAAGCACACCTGATGGATGAACTCAGCAAAATCAAACGGGTGATTGCAAAAAAAATACCGGATGCGCCGCATGAAGTGCTGTTGGTGTTGGATGGCAGCACCGGCCAGAATGCTTTAGAGCAGGCCAAACATTTTACGGCAACAACCGAAGTAAGCGCACTGGCGATTACCAAATTAGACGGAACCGCAAAAGGCGGTGTAGTACTGGCGATCGCAAACCAGTTTAAGATTCCGGTAAAATACATTGGTGTAGGCGAGCAGATGGAAGACCTCCAGGTATTCAATAAATACGCCTTTGTGGACAGCTTGTTTTCTTTAGATAAAAAAGATTCCTGAACATAAGATTCCGTCTTTATTGTGTCGTCAACCGTATCAGGACAGGAATCCTAATCGCTGGCCGTTGTCCATTCCTCAATCTGCCGCAATAAAGCCTGGGTAGAGGGATCTAATGTGCTGCTGTCTGCTGATGAGCGTGCTCTTTCCAATTCATCAGCCAGTTGTTTACCCAGCTCCACGCCCCACTGATCAAAGCTGTTAATACCCCAGATTATACCCTGTACAAAAACCTTATGCTCATAAAGCGCCAGTAACATTCCCAAAGTGTAAGGGTTCAGCTCTTTCAGCAGGAAAGTTGTGCTGGGCCTGTTGCCGGGATATGTTTTGTGCGGGCTTAGTTGCCTGACTTGTTCTGTAGGGTGCCCGGCGTTCCGGAGCATCGCAGCGGCTTCTTCCTGCGTACGCCCGGTCATGAACGCCCGGCTCTGCGCCAGGCAGTTGCTAAGGAGCAGGCGGTGATGGCCGCCTCCGCCTAAAGGGTGCTGACTGCGTGCGGGAACTATAAAATCCACAGGTGTCATCTCGATACCTTGGTGAAGCCATTGAAAGAAAGAATGTTGTGCATCCGTGCCGGCAGCACCCCATATTACGGGACCGCTTGCCCAGGATAAACGGTTGCCGTGCTTATCTACAGACTTTCCGTTGCTTTCCATATCCAATTGTTGCAGGTAGGCCGGCAGCATACCAAGAGACTGATCATAAGGGCAAACCGCATGGCTGGAACAATGAAAAAAGTTTCGGTACCAGATACCAATCACACCCATCAACACCGGAATATTCTGTAGGAAAGGTGTATGAAAAAAATGTTCATCCACCTGGTGGGCACCGGCCAGCAGGGCTTCAAAATGATCCCAGCCAACCGACAGGCATATAGATAAACCGGCGGCGCTCCATAAGGAAAAACGTCCACCGATTTCTTCCCACATCTCCAACTGGGCTTCTTTCGGGATGCCAAAGGCCGTCATCGCATCCGGGTTGGCGGAAATGCCGATACAATATTCTTCCGGATTGTCACAGCCCGCCTCCTGCATCCAGTATAACGCAGAGGCCGCATTGACCATCGTTTCCTGTGTGTGAAAACTTTTGGATACTACAAGGAATAGGGTTGTTTCGGGATCTAATTTGCTGAGGCATTCATAAAGCGCCGTACCATCTATATTCGATACGAAATGAACATTCATGTTCTGTTTAAAAGGCCGCATCGCCTGACATACCATTGCTGGGCCCAGGTCGGAGCCGCCAATGCCCAAATTGACCACATCAGTAATCGGCTTACCGGTAAAACCGGTTCGGAGACCGGAATGCAGCGTTTCCGTCAGCGCCTTCATCTTCCAAAGTGTGGCATTTCGCGCTTCCAACAGATTGCGTCCGTCCCGGAAAAAACCTGCCGATTCCGGCATGCGTACTACGGTATGCAATGCTGCCCGGCCCTCCGTATTGTTCAGCGGCATACCGGTTTTTAAATCTTCTATGGCAGCCTTAAGACCACGCTGTTCCGCTAATTGCATCAGCAGTGTCAGCGTATCCTTTTGTATGCGGTTTTTGGAAAAATCTACATACAAATCTTCTAACTGCCGGCTGAACTCCTGCTGCCGGTTCGGATTATCCCGGAACCAGTCTTTCATGTGCTGTCCGTGGATTTGGTTATAGTGCGCCTGTAGCCCCCGGTAAGCCGGACAGGCCTGTAGCGTACCCGCAGCCGGGATAAGCGGTTCATTCAGATCTTGAGCAGTATGTAGCATACGGTTATTCCGTTTTGTCTTTTTATTGTTTTTTATATTCAGGAGATCGGAGATAATTTTTCAAATAAGAGTTAGTAAAATGGTAGTATTAAAATGACGTAAAAAATAAAATTGAACCGCCGTTGTTGGTGTTTTTTACCAACAACAATACGATAAACATAACACTGGCTATCCGGTATGATGCGGATACCGCGAACAATATTATACCTCTTTTATTCCTACGCATTCATTTAAATATTGTTCCTGTGGCAGAGCGCAACCAGCGCAGGGGCCTATCTTATACGCTCTTTGAGCCTTCATTTAAGGGGGCGAAAATAATAAATAATAGTGTAATATCGAATGGGTGGGCAATATTTGGGATATATACCCTATATTATCACATTGTGATCATGCAATATTTAATCCCGGTCATGCTCCTGTCCGGGCGGTACAATTTGGTTCCTTTGTTGTAATAATTTGCTGCGGCGAGGTTCCGGCACATGTTCGTATTCGTAAGGACAATGAAGACATCCATTGCCGCAGCAGTAGCCTCTTTGTCTGAGGTAATTTGCCGTAAGCACCATCCTGCCTTCTTCGTTGAAATAATAATCAATTTTCTCCCGAAGCATCTTCCAATCCGGTTTGAAACATTTTTTTCAATACCTCATCCTTTTCTGCGGTAAGTGCTTTGTTGATTTGAAAGCAGAGATAATGAATACGTCCGCTACCCGAAATATCCAGTCCCTCATAATGGGTTTTAATCTTCAGCTCATCGTCCAGGTCGGTTTTTTGATACAGGTCAGGCTCATCGGTCAGAACGGGAAGCTCATACAATGCGCAAACGACTTTTGTAAAACGGTATAGAGCCGGGCTATCCGTTTTTAAATGCACCTGTCCTTCCGCCTTCATGATCTGTTGATAACATCTTAAAAAACGGGGATGTGTCAGGCGTTTTTTCATCTTTCCCTGTCGCAGTTGCGGATCGGGAAATGTGATCCAGATACTTTCCACTTCGCCGGGTGCAAAATAATTTGTCAGTTTATCAATATGGGAACGAATAAAGGCCACATGCTCCAATCCTTCTTCCAAAGCGGTCTTTGCTCCCCGCCAGATACGGTTGCCTTTCAGGTCAATTCCGATAAAATTCCGGTTGGGATACAGTCGTGCCAGCCCCAGAGTATATTCGCCTTTACCGCAGGCCAGCTCCAGCGTAAGCGGATGGTTATTTCCAAAAAATTCCGACCATCGCCCCGGCATATCCGTTGGATATTCCAATACGTTTTTAAAGGTCTTGAGTTCGTTGAAACGGATTAATTTTTTTTGCCCCACGATTGAATATTACTAAAGAAATACAGTCAGTAAAATTGCTGCAAAAATACACCTTGCAACATATTATTGCAGCAGTTATAAAAATGACATACGCCCGGTCGGTAAACAATTTTCCTCTTATCGTCCTCCTCCTAATGCACGGTACAATTCCACTACAGCGCTTAAGCGGCCATAAGCTGCGTCAATAGAACCTAACCGGGCATTCAATGCATTCTGTCGTGCCGTCAGCACTTCCAGGTAATTGGCTAATCCGTAATTCATCAGGTCTTCAGAGTATATTGTAGCCGTATCCAAGGCCCGGTATTCCTGTTGTTTCAAGTAGAACAGCTGGTCCTGAACCTGGTAATCGTACAGCGCATCTGCTACCTCTCTTCCGGCAGTTAAAATTGTCTTCCGGTAATTCAGATAAGCCACCTGTTGTTGAGACAACCGCACTTCATATTGCGAACGTATTTGCCGTTGATTCCATAAAGGTTGTGTCAGCGATCCTACAGCATTAGCAAATAAAGATTGAATATTGAACAGTTTATCAAAGTCTACACTTTGCAAGCCGCCACCGGCTGTAATCCGCAATGCGGGATAAAATCCGGCACGGGCAACATTGGTCAACTCAAATGCATTCACCAGGTCATATTCTGCTGCCTGTACATCGGGCCGGTTACTCAGCAACTGGTAAGGAATGCCGACCGCCATTTCTCCGGGGGTATGTTGCTCAGCTAAACTGCTGCGCATAACAGGTGCCGGCTCCTCTCCCATCATCAGCGACAATGCATTTTCCCATATTCGTGTTTGCTGACCCGTATTCAATAACTGTGCCTGTGCGTTCAGCACCTGTGCTTCGTTTTGTCGCACGGCAACTTCCGTCAGTGCACCGGATGCTTTTAATGCTTTGGCTGCTTCCAACCCCTGCTGCCGGGCAGTAACGGCTTCCTGTAATACTTCCTGTTGAGCATCTAACGATAATAAGCGATAATAGGCGTCGGCTATGCCGGCAACTAATCGGGAACGTACCGCCTGCTGAGCGGCCTGTGTACCCAGGTATACCGCTAAAGCCGCTTTTTTCTGGCTGCTGATCTTTCCCCAGATATCTGCCTCCCAGGATAAGCTCCCGGACAGTTCATATTGAACCAGGTGGTTGCGCGTACCGACAATTTTACCAAATTGAGTATTTAAAGACTGAGTCTGATAGCTGGCGGAAGCGCCTAATGATGCTGTAGGGTAAAAACCGGATTTAGCCTGTTCCAGATAAACAGCGGCACTCCGGATATTTTCCAAAGCAATACGGATATCAAAATTACTGTCTAAGGCATGGCGGATATGATCCTGTAAAATACTATCACTGAATACCTGCTCCCAAGGCATATCGGCAAAATTGTCCGCATCCCTCAGGCTATCGTCTGTACGGAAAAGCTGATCGCCGGCAAGGTTTTCCGGACGCTGATACTTTTTGGTAACGAGACAGGAGGACAGTGTTACCGTCAATAAGCCAAGCAGGAATATTTTTAATGAAACTGCAATCTTCATAGCATGTTGTTGAAATATTTATTCAGATAGTTTATGGGTTTGTTCAAAAGTCACAGGCTTGATCTTTTCCTGCAGATACTGGAAGATCACATACAAAACCGGTATGGCAATCAGTCCCAGGATCGTTCCGATAAATAAGCCCGAAGCCGCACCGGTTGCAATGGAACGGTTGCCGGTAGCGCCGATACCAGAAGCAAATACTAACGGCATGATTCCGAATATAAACGCAAAGGAAGTCATCAGGATAGGTCGCAATCTCGCTTTGGCCGCATTGATGGCAGACATGGGAATGCTTTCTCCGTGCCGCCTCCGCTGCACTGCAAACTCTACGATGAGGATGGCATTCTTAGCCAGCAGCCCGACCAGCATGATGAGCGCAATCTGGAAATAAATATTATCCTCTAAGCCAGCCAGCTTTTGACCAAGATAAGCTCCAGTAACACCAAATGGCAACGAAAGGATCACGGTCAGCGGTAACAGGAAGCTTTCATATTGTGCAGCCAGAATGAAAAATACAAAGATGAGGCTGAGTAAAAAGATTACCCAGGTTTGAGAACCGGAGTTGATTTCTTCGCGGGTAAGTCCCGAAAAGTCAATGCCGTAATTGGAGGTCAGTGATGTGGACGCCACCTCGCGTATGGCATTGATCGCATCACCGGTACTGTATCCTTCGGCATTGGCCCCGGTAATTTTTACGGATGAAAATAAATTAAAACGATCTAAGCTTTGCGGTCCATACACTTTATCAAAACGCACAAATTGCGAAAGCGGCGCCATAGTACCTTTTGCGGTTTTGACATAAAGCTGACTCAGGTTGCCGATATCTTTCCTGGAATCGGGAGGCGCCTGCACCATTACCCGGAACTGTTTACCGTATTTGGTAAAATCTGCCGCATACAATCCTCCGATATAACCCTGCATAGCCGAAAGGATATCGGTAACGCTTACGCCCGACTCTGCCGCACGCGGCACATTAATATCCAGCTCATACTGCGGGTAATTGATATTAAAGGGCGTTTGAGCAAAAGCTATCTCAGGGCGCTGTGTCAATTGGGTTATAAACTTTTGCGAAACCTCGTACAGGCTGTTGATATCGCCGCCGGATTTATCTAACAATAACATTTCAAAGCCCGCGTTATTTCCGAAGCCCGGCACGCTGGCCGGGCTGAAGAATACGATCTTCGCTTCCGGAATTCCGGCGGCAATCTGATACAATTGCCCTGTGATAGCTTCTATACTTTCGTTTTTATTACGAACCCGTTCCTTGAAAGGTTTCAGTCGCAAAAAGGCCAAACCGTTATTGCTGCCGTTGCCGGAAAAGAAACTGCGCCCTGTAGAGAAGGTCATGCCTTCCACACCGGTAACCTGGTTCATCTTTGCTTCTAACTTTTTCAGCACATTGTAGGTACGCTCCATGGATGCACCGGGCGTCAGTTCCACATTGACAAACACAATGCCGCGGTCTTCGGAAGGTACAAAGCCTTTGGACATAGAACCGCTAACCCAGAAAAACACGGCGGCTATTGCTGCAAACATCAGCGCCAGTATCCATTTGTGCCGGATCAGGCTTACAAATAAATTACCGTATCTGTGGGTGGTGGCTTCAAAAGCGATATTGAATTTGTGGAAAAACTTACGAAAAATACTTTTTTGCTCATAGGCCTCATCGGCAGGCGGCTTCAGGAACAAGGCACAAAGCACCGGACTCAGGGTCAGGGCATTAATAGCCGAAATAACAATAGCCACAATCAGGGTAATGCCGAATTGCTGATAAAAGACGCCGGTAGGCCCTTTGATAAAAGTAACCGGGATAAACACGGAAGCCATCACTAAGGTAATGGAAACAATAGCTCCGGAGATTTCATGCATGGCATCAATAGTGGCCTGTCGGGCTTTCGATTTTTTTTGTTCCATTTTGGCATGCACCGCTTCCACCACCACAATGGCATCATCTACCACTATCCCGATAGCGAGCACTAAGGCAAAAAGTGTCAGCAGGTTCAGCGAGTATCCGAACAGGTTCAGGAAAAAGAAAGAACCGACAATGGATACCGGAACGGCTATGGCCGGGATCAGTGTAGAGCGGAAATCCTGCAGGAAAACAAATACGACGATAAACACCAGGATGAAGGCTTCAAACAGGGTAGATATTACCTTCTCTATAGAAGCGGTCAGGAATTCATTGGTATCGAAGTTATAGGTAAATTCGATGCCCTTGGGAAAGTCTTTTTTATGCTCCTCAAGGTAAGATTTGATATTGTCGATAATCTCCCGTGCATTGGAACCGGGCGTTTGGAAAATACCCATACTGATGGCCGGGTAGCCGCCGTTTTCTCCGATCCCGCTATAAGATAAACCGGACATCTCCACTTTAGCTACATCCTGAAGGCGTAAGTATTTCCCGTTGCCTAATGCCTTGATCACAATATCATCGTACTGTTGCTCCGTATTATATTTCCCTTTGTAGCGAATAGTGTATTCAAATGAGCTTCCGCTGTTTTCCCCGATCTGACCGGGGGCTGCTTCTAAACTCTGATCATTGATAGCCCGTACTACATCCGAAGGTTCCAGGCCGTAAGTGGCCAGGCGGTCGGGCTGCAACCATATCCGCATGGCATAGGATTTTCCTCCGAAAACATTGGCATCGCCTACGCCGTTGATTCGTTTAAGCGCGGGAATGATATTAATATTGAGAAAATTCTGAAGATAGACATCGTCATAGTTTTTATTGGTCGAATAAAATGAAAGATACATCAGGGCGCTGGTCTGCTGCTTTTGGGTGACCACACCCGCCCGGTTTACTTCGGAAGGCAGCAAAGGCGCTGCCCGTGCCACACGGTTTTGCACATTTACCGCCGCTATATCAGGGTCGATGCCCTGTTCAAAAAATACCTGGATAGAAGCAGATCCGTCATTACCGGCAGAAGAAGTGATATAAGTCATGCCTTCCACACCATTCACCTGCTCTTCAACAGGGATCACTACGCTGCGCATTACGGTTTGCGCATTGGCGCCCGAATAGTTTGCAGAAATGCGGACCGTAGGAGGTGCAATATCCGGGTATTGGGTTACCGGAAGTGAAATCAAACCCAATATCCCCAGTATCACAATGATGATGGAGATCACGGTGGCAAATACCGGGCGGCTGATGATTTTTTTGATCATTATATAGCTTAGAAAATGGGAGTTATGGAATGCACGATACTGTCAAAGTTGGCGGGAGTTGGTTGAATAACTACTCCGGATTTCAGGTTGCCGACACCGTCTGCAACTATGGTTGTCCCGCTTTGTAGTCCATCGCTGATGATTGCCAGGTTGTTGATCCTGTCAGCGACCCGAACGACTACGGACTGTGCGGTATCCTTTTCTACTTTATACACATAATAGATACCCTGCTGTTCAAAGGTGGCGGATTCCGGTACGATTACAACGTTTTCATACGTTTTGGGAATACGGATCACACCACTGTTCCCGTTAGTGAGCAAGCCGTTCTTATTAGGAAAAGCAGCCCGGAACTGTACGCTTCCGGAAGCGGGATCCACCTGGCCGGTTACCGTTTCAATTTTCCCTTTTTCCGAAAATAAAGAGCCGTTGGCCATGACCAGATCTACCGGGGGAAAATTGCGGAGCTTTTGCTGAATAGTTCCCCCTTCTGCCCTTTCCAGGAAATCAAGGTATTCTTTTTCATTCATAGAGAAATAAGCATACAGCTCCTTAGTGTCCGATACTACCGTTAGCGGCACGGGGTCGGAAGGGCTTACTAAGCTTCCTGTTTTTAGTGGCAGTGATCCTACAATACCATCCACCGGGCTGCGGATGATAGCATAGTCTATATTGGCTTTCACACTTTGATAATCCGCCTGTGCCTGGTTATACTGACTTTGAGCCTGAAGCAGTCGGGCTTTGGCCGTCTCCAATTGTACATTGCTGATGATATTTTTTTCTACAAGAGGAACGAGTTTGTTTACTTCCACTTGCGCAGCACTTACATTAGCCTGTGCCGCCACAATTGCAGCCTGCGCCGCGCTAACATTTTGGGTCAGTATATTGGTTTCAAGCTGAAAAAGCACCTGGCCTTTTTTCACGTGCTGACCTTCATCCACCATTACTTTGGAAATATACCCGGATATCTTTGCCCTTACCTCGTTATTATTTCTTCCCTGGATATTAACCGGAAATTCCTGGTAGCCGGACACATTTCGCTGTTGTGCACTGACTACCGGAAAGGGGGCAGGAGCAGCGGCAGGCTTAGCATTTTTATTGCCACAGGCGCTCAGCATCATCAGAAAGATGCCTGCTATAAAAAGAGTGATGTTATGATTCATATATGTTACTGTAGTTAATGGAAAATGTAATGCTAAGTGTATTTTGACGGTATTTTATATCCACACAAAAAAGATTATCAAATCACTGGTTATTTTTTATTCTTGTCCCGATCATTCGGGATTGATTTTTTACTTTACAATAGATTGAAGGGTTTTCATAGTGTCTTCCAGCAGGGTAATATTTTTGGCCAGGGTATCGGTATAAAGATGAAAGACGGCATCTAACTTCTTATTGGTAATTTTTTGTTTTTTCTTTTCCGAGATCATTCGGGCAATCAGCTCTTTTTCCTGGTGCATATTATCAATCAGTTTGGTAAAACGGCACAGGGAGTATTCGGAATTTAAAGAGAATAAACGAACCCGGGACTGTTCTTTATACGTGTAGGTGATCAGATGCAAACCTTCCATTATTTTGAGACTATGAGAGATGGAGCTTTTGCTGGCACCAAGCTGTTGCTGCAGGTCTTCAAAGGAAATTCCCTTCCTGGAAAAATCGAAGGCAAGGCAGGCATAAATTTTGGATGATAACGGAGCAAGATGATAAATCATACCATAATAAGCTGCGAGGTCTTCAAAAAGATTTGCATTCAAAGCGGGAGGCATTTTTAATAAACGGAGTAGTATGAACCGGCAAAGATAGTTTAGTTCGCAAAAAAACGAACTACAAAATAGCGTACTGTTTGTTAATTCCTGTCCGGGCTATCCGGTAGCAATACCCAGTACGGCAATACTGACGGAAGCAGATACCGACCGGAGCAGGTTGCTGCAGGCCTCCATTGTGGCACCGGTGGTGAGGATATCATCAATAAGCAGTACATGTTTGCCTTTCAGGGCATTGACCTGTTCAATGGCAAAGATATCTCTTACGTTGTCTAATCTTTCCGCACGGGATTTGCTGGTTTGGGAAGGATTGTTGATGATACGAATGAGTGCATTGCCCGCTACGGGTTTGTGTAGTGTTGTGCCCATGGCCGAGGCAATAATATGAGATTGATTAAACCCTCTTTTTCTGAATTTGTGCCGGTGCAGAGGCACAGGAACCAGTACGTCGGTTTGTCTTACCCATTTCAGGTCGCTGATCTCACCGGCAAAAAGCTCACCGAGTAACATGCCGATCTTTTTTTGCTGCTGGTATTTAAACTGATGGATGAGGTGCTGTAGCAGACCGTCTTTTGAAAAATAAGCATACGCCGCAGCATGTCGTATATCCGCACGTCCTGATATTTTCTGGTAAAGAATATTGTTTTGGATATGGTTGAAATTAGTGGTAGGCATATCTAACAGGCAGTGCATACATAATACGGTTTCCTGTTTGGCCAGGCTCCGTCCACAACCTGCGCACAACTGAGGGTAGAAGACATCCAGTAAACCGGTAACAATATTGTTCGCTAACCGTTTCATAGGTCTGATTGCTTTTCGCAGTAAATATACAAAAAATGCATTCACCTTTTAACGATGAATGCATTATTCCGGTTTCGGTACGAAGGAAACTTTATCGCACCAAGGTTACCGTTCCTTTCATCGTTCTTACATAGCCTTGCGGCGAAGAAAGCCTGATTACATAACTATATACATCTAAAGGAGCATCCCGGCCCTCATATGTGCCGTCCCATCCTAAATTGCTGCCGGGGTCATCATAGACCTGCTGTCCCCAGCGGTTGAATATAGTGAACTGTAGTATTTTCTCTTCACCTAAATTTTCAATCCGGAAGCGGTCATTCAGCCCATCGCCGTTTGGTGAAAATGCGCTGGGCAATACTTCCTCCGGACGATATTCTACAGTAACTTTTACATCGGCGGTATCACGACAGCCATATTCATTAATACCTACTACGGTATAAGTAGTTGTCTCCAAAGGAGCAACCAGTGGTGTAGGCTCGTTAGGATACAGTATCCATCTTGGCGGAGACCATTGATAAAGCATCCCGCCGGTAGCGCGTAACTGAATTTCATCACCATAATAAATAGTGGTATCAGGGCTGATGTCGGTGAATGTAAAAGGTGGTACAACGTCAATATGCATATCCTGGGTACCTTCACAACCTAAGGGTGAATAGGCGGCAATGACATAATCATAACTTCCGACCGGCATATAAAAACGGTTGTAGCCGGCCGTGGGCGATTGCAGTCCATCCGCAGGCGTCCACAGGAAGGTATATTCCATAGAATCGGGCAGCACATCCACCGGAAGATCTACCGAATCGGTGAGACAGATAATCAGGTGTTCATCCGGTATAACTATGTTAGGAATAGGATCAACATGCACGAAAAAATATCTTTCTACGGAAGGACAGGTAGAAGGCGCTCCCTCCTGGTTGACTTCAGCAAGGAACATCGTTGGCGCTGTAGGATGCACCCACGTGGAAGTAGAGTCCGGAGAACCGGCTAATGCTGAGGGTGACCAGTGTATCGTCAGGCCGTTTGCAATATCTTCCGTAAGCAACACTGAATCGCCCGGGCAAATACCTGCGGGTGTAATAGCCGGTGTGGCATACAACGAATCATAAATCATCATCGTGGCTGTGGCAATAACGTTAGGATTTCCATTGCCGCACAGATAAGGAGAATATACGGAAACCGTAACATCTTCAGGGCCGTTGTAATAACCGTTATGCAATGCATGGATAATAACCTCTGCGGAGGTTTCCCCGGTTGGTATCACCACGCTGTCTGGTATAAAGGCATAATCATCACCGATAGTAGCTGAGCCGCCGAGATCAAAATGTATAGTGAGCGGGGCAGGCTGTGGCTGAAGCGTATTAAATATAAATTTGCCCGGCTTACAGCCTCTTACGGCGTGGTTTTCCACATCAGGCTGCCCGCCACCGGTTTCACCGCCAATGTTTAAGCCGATTGAATTCAGGCTGCCTGCTTTCAGGAACACTCCGGAATCCAATGTGCCGTCAGAGCCATCGGCAATAGCTAATTTCAGATGGTAGGTATCGCAGGGGGAAACGGAAGCAATCGCGGTAAATATGGTCGTAAAACCGCTGTAAGAAAGAATGGGTCCGTTGATATTATCCACATAATACTCGGAGTAGGGTGATTCCGGGCCGTAGTTGTTGCATTGTCCCCCCGATGTGACACCAGTGGTACTGTTTACGCAGATCGGGTAGCTGGTACCCGGTATGGTGGCCATATTGAAAGGAGAAGCATATCCCGGTCCGGAAATCAAAAATCCGAAAACATCATTAAAGCTGGAGCAGGAAAAACCCTGATACTCTGATGATGCAAAGATATAATCGAATTTTACGGTATCGCCTGCCGGAACGAAATCAAACTCTAAGATACAGGCATCGTAGGTCGTTGTTCCCCCTGCTAAAATACTGTTTAAATCAGGATCACCTGGAGAGCCGTTACCTTGTGCCGGGCCACCGCCGCCGGTATTCGGGCCTTCCGCAAGTACTGCACCGCCGGATGTCAGCACCACACCGCTGTCAATACCCATATTACCTCCCATCCCGGCAAAGGTACCGCTGGCTCCGGAGTGACAGTTCAGCACGGGATTCAGCATAATCACGCCTTCACCTACTAAGGTTTTAGCTAAGGAGTCGGCTGTCTGATCGGGTGTAACTTCTATTTGTGCATTAACCCGTGTTCCTACAGCTAAAAAGGTAGCAACGCTAAGCGCAGCAATTTTTAAAAAGGTAATTTTTCCTTTCATAACGATAATTAAAATTATTCGAATTAAGTACTTTAAGATTAGCATACTCTTAACCCATAGACAAATGTAATAAAAAAAAAGTTGGGTGCAATTTATTTTGTCTCCTATTTAATCAGCCTGTACAAAAAAATCCGTATTTTGACTATGCTCTTTTTCTTGTGTTGCGTGAAAAAGCCCATAAACCGGGTATTTTCGCGGGCTTTTGCACCCTGTCGAGGAAAAAACTCCGCCCAAAAATACTTGTTTTATGCAGATATTTTATGATTCTTCGTCAAAAACAGTGGAATTGAAGTTGGAGTTGTTCAGCAGGAAGTCAATGAATCTTTTACGGCAAAAGTTTAATAGCTGTTGCTACTGATGCCGAGGCTGTCCAAAAAGGTCAGCCTCTTTTGCATTCAGGATTTTATGCTGCTGCTACAAGAAAGTATGCTGTTTTATTAAAAATGAGATTTGGGGTTGAATTTTGAGCATTTGAGGTGGGACATTGAGG
>Ga0206106_100624_pt1 | contig 15095 bp, 19 predicted proteins | sample 1B1ome_FD_148677 | JGI IMG/M metagenome (GOLD analysis project Ga0206106, IMG submission 148677) | Enriched microbial communities from leaf-cutter ant dump, University of Wisconsin, Madison, United States - 1B110A | ecosystem: Environmental > Terrestrial > Nest > Insects nest > Nest dump | place... | reverse complement strand
GGCGCGCTGCAGCTTTCCAGTAACACTGAACGATAAAATCCAGCATTTTCCCAACAGCAGTCGGATCATCTTCTTTCAGGAGACAGCACAGCATTTCCAGACTGCCTTCACTCATCTCGCTAAAGGCTTCAGCCAAATTTTCCGGGGTGAACGGATTGAATTCCTTAGTTTCCATCAACCTTTCTGCCAGTCGATCTATGGCTTCGTCCCGGATCTTCCCCAGCACTTCTGCCTTATCCAGCAGAGATATGTTCTCGTATACGCTCATGCTTCCCCCCATCCGGCAGCGGTTATTTATTCAGCGCATGACAGCGACACGTGTCTGATCATGTTGTCTGCGGCATCCAGTACCAGGATGAGCATCACTGCCAGCACAGCTGCGATAGTCAGATCAATCAGGAACAGTTTCAGCTTGCTCATTTGGCTGCTCCCGTAACTTTCACTTTGGCGATGCCGAAGCGTGCAAGAGCATCTTTTGCAGCATCGATAGTGGATCTGTACATGCCGGCATATTCGTGCCGGATGCCGTTTGCTGTGCGTACCTGCACATGGCAGGGGATTAAAGGTTTGGGGTTCATTTGAGATCCTTGAGTGTTGATTTATTCGATGTAGAAAATTCTACATATGTAGATATTATCTGTCAACAATCGTAGAAAATAATTCTCAAGGATTCTACAAATATGGAAAATACGTGCCCCCCAGCCTTCAGTAGTCTCGACCCAGGCCGATAATGATTAATCAGGTTTCCTGGTAGAGATCAAATAGGGATACACGGATGAATGATGCGGTACTGATTAGCAGTGAAGAAGAAGCGTGGGAGGTGTTAAGGAAGGCTATAGAGAAAGAGATCAGTGACACTGTCACGATAACTTTTCAGAACTGGCCGGTATTTGATATTACGATCGAGGGGGAGGATTTTAATGGCACGATTCCAACGAGGATCATGCCGCCGATTCTTGACCTTCAGAAAGAAATACACAGGATCTACTGCAAAGCGAGATATGGCTCTGAAGATACGAGAAAGTTAACGCATAATGAAAAGCTTCAGCTTGAGCTTATCGTGAGCATCAGGCCAGGATGTACTAAATTCACAACTGAATTTTTTAATGTACTGAATGAAATTGTTAAAAATTCCAATATGAGCGGGACACAAATATTGTTTCTGTTGTTGGGGGTATCCATGATGATTACTTCCACAATCCTCTGGAAAGATTGGCTTGCAGCGAAGGAAAGAGCCCATGGGAGGGAGGTCAGTGTCAGTTTGTCGGAAGAAGAAACAAAGCGACTTGCATTGATTACCCAGGCGCTGACAGAGTCGCATACGCTAAAACAGAATCAGGAAGCGATAGATGTTTTCAAGAGCAATTTTTCTAGGAAACTAGAGCCAGCTGATCAGCTTAAGGTTAATGAGCAGCCGATTATCAATGGTGAAAAGGCATTAGAGATTGTTCCCCTGCCTAAACAAGAGGCAAAGGAAATCAGAATAGACGGTGAATTCATTATCAACGAGGTCAAATTCCCAACCGAATTCGGGGGAAAATACCGGTTTTCCGTTACTCGTTTGAGTGATGATACAAATGTGATGGTGGATGCCTCTCCAGACGCATTGGATCCGGAAGAGCTATCGATTATCAGAGATGGTGGATTTGAAGTGAAGCGGGTAATTATGCAGATTAATGCGAAACAGTTGCGCGACACTATTACCTCAGCACATCTAGTAACTATCTGTTGGCCGCGTTGATCACGAAAACCCAAAAGCTAAACACCCCCCAGCCTTCAGGGAGCGGAATCGTCAAATAACCGGATTGAGTGGGCAGATCAGTTTGCTGCAGAAATTCTTATGCCCTTAGATATCGTTCTAAGGGATGGCTTATTTTCTCCTGAAAGAATACAAGACAGATTTGGCGTTTCCAGCCAGGCATCGGAGATCAGATACCGACAATTAGTAAAACGTGGAGATATAAATAGTTAAGCCGGCAGCGTTGGCGCGCTGCCGGCTTTATGACATGGTGGTGAGAGCACTCCTCTGTCACCTATTACAACTGCAATTAGAAAGCGTACGCTTTTTATCAGTGATAGGCAAATAAATATTGCTCTCTCTTTATTCGGAGGGCATATGCCTTTTTCTAAAATAAAGAGCGTTTACGTGCGAGCGTATACCCGGTTCCGCTTTGGCAGAACTGAGTATGTGTGTCAGCATTGGCGTTCTTCACCAAGTTATTAAACAATAAACTTTGCCGTTACAGTTGTATGGCTGTAACGGCATTTTATTTGGCATAGGATAATGGATAATAAACTTTAACCTGTTTTCCTTTACTTGAACTTATTCATGTTTTGCCGTCACGATTTGTTCGGGAGATAGCAGAAGCACATGTTTGATCATGTTATCGGCTGCATCCAGAACGATGGCAGTCGCTATCCCCAGAACAGCCGCGATGGTCAGGTCGATTAATAAGGTTTTTATCTTTCTCATGGTTTTGCTTCTTCAAGCTTCAGTATCTTTACTCGGCAGGAAATGGAAATTCTGTAGGGATTTATGTGCTATTCCCTGGTTGAGATTTTCAACATTGATCATAGGGTTTTTCTTTTCATCGCTAACCTACCCAGGCGAGATCCAGAACCAGATCATCCAGGGTATAGGGCCAGGCACGATAACGATCATCGGGGAAGATCACAGACGGCCTGAATCCATTCGGTTTTTTGAGTCGATCGTTTCCGGATACCTGCAGCAAGACAAATGCCTGGTCGTTGCACTGGAAATAGCCAGCAGCCAGCAGGTGGCTATTGATAAGGTGGTTCAGGGTAGGGCAGAGGTATCCAGCATCAAAATACCGCCGATGATCGATCATCCTGCTTATCGGGCAATGCTTAGTGATCTGGCAGGATTGAAGCAGCGTGGTAGCTGTATAGAGCTGATTGCCATCGATGCTGATCTGAAGACCAGCACTCCGCGTGACGAATGGATGGCGAAGATACTGGAATACAAAACAGGCACAGTACCTGTGCTGGCCTTACTGGGTAGCCTGCATGCCCTGAAGAGGGTTGACTGGGACTTTGAGAAATCGTCTCCTTATGTTGCAGAGATCCTCACATCCCTTGGTTACCAGGTGAAAACCTTCCCGCAGGTTTGGCAGGAGAAAACCTGCAATTCCCATAATCAACTACTTCCACCGGACAGCGTTGATGCCGTCAGGCTCATCAACAGCAGCCTGATCTCAGTGCTTAATGCTTATGAATACAAGGCGCTGGAGGGCGTAGTGGATGGAGTGGTTTTGTGGGAGTGCGGTTGATGGATAGCAGACAACAAAAAACCCGCGCGAGGCGGGCTTTATTTGTTAAGTAGAGAAGGAAATGAGCCGATAACTATTTTTTATAAGTGTGTATGGGCCTAAATAAGCGGTTCAGTATTTAGAGCTTGAGTACTAAACAGATGTTGTTTACAATTGTTCACAACACGGCCCACTCCTCTGCGAAATATACACGAGTGGGTTTTCTTTTTTCTGGCTATGTCAACGTACAACAAGCCCTATCTTACTTTTGATCAGCAATTGGATTTGTTGAAGAGTAGGGGATTGGGTGTTACTGACGACGCTAGGGCATTGTTTTATTTTCAGCATATTGGATACTATCGACTGAGCGCCTATTGGTATCTTATGCGTCAGATGGTACCGTTACAAGGAGATTGCACATCTTCTTCCCGCTTGGATACATTTCAACCAGGTAGTACATTCGATCAAGCTCTTGCTCTTTACGTATTTGACAAACGTTTGCGTCTGCTGACACTTGATGCCGTTGAGCGTATAGAGGTCGCACTTCGTGTAGATGTAGCTTACTTGTTGGGAGAAAAAGATCCTTTCGCGCACAAAAATCCAGAACTTCTCGACGGGAACTTTACACGCAAATTCAAAAATAATACTCAGTGTACGCATTACCAATGCTGGATTGATAAGCATAGCAAGGTGATAGCCCGTTCCAATGAAGATTTCGTTAGGCATTATAAGAATAAATATGGTGTACCCTTCCCGATATGGGTAGTTGTTGAATTATGGGAATTCGGCATGCTGTCTACCTTCTTCCAGGGGATGAAAATAAATGATAGGAATATCATCGCAGCTCGTTATGGGATACCTAACGGGCGTCTTATGCAGAGCTGGCTGCGAGCATTAAATTTTGTACGCAATGTGGCTGCGCATCACAGCAGGCTATGGAATAAAAATCTGATTGATCAGCCTAAGTTGCCCAAGCTTGGTGCTATGCCAGACTTTGATCCAATACTCGGTCAACCTAATGTAGGGTCACGTGTATTTGTGGTGTTTTGTATCCTGCTGTATCTGATGCGCACAATCAGCCCTAATTCATCCTGGCCTGTACGGTTACGTGAGTTACTTGATTCTTTTCCGGTAATATCGGGGGTGTCTCTAGCAGACATGGGATTTCCGGATAATTGGTATACGCAACCTTTATGGAAATAGATTTTAACCCGCTTTTCTTTGCTTGAATTTCTGCTTCCGCCACACCCACGGCGGCACCCTTTCCTTATCCGGTAATTTCCACAGCCCGCGTCGGTTAAGTCTTGCCTCATGTTCTAGGTTGTAGAGCAGCAGATCGTTCGCATATTGTGGATATACCCAGGCTGCACCACGCTTCACCATCTCAGCGTTAACATCCACTCTACCAACATATACCCGCCCGATCTTGCGCTTGTATCGGTCAACGGTTTCCACCTGAACAGCAACAGCCTTACCGAAGGCCAAATCTGATAGTTCCTGTTTTGCCTTGGTGCCATAAGGTTGTTTTGATTCTGGCGTGTCTATCCCGGCCAGGCGGATCCTGATCTGTGTCTTGCTGCTATCGAGTATGGTCAGCGTATCGCCATCATGAATGGCAACAACACGGCCTGCAAGCTGTTCTGCATGTAAGGGTAGGGTGACGATGAATATCGCCAGGAAGAGGAGCTTTCTGATATTACTCAAGCGATAGCACCAGCTTTTTACCCAACACGGATGCAGCTTTTTCCAGTTGCTTGAGGGAAGGGGAATGATGCGGATTTTCGAGGCGTTGAGCGGATGGCCACGAGGTTTCCAGCGCGCGGGCTATATCTGCCAGCGAACGATCACCACGTGCCCAGCGGATCAGCAACGCGGATTGTACGCGTGCATCCGGCGCGACGTAGTAAGCGCCTTCGACGTTCTCGCTTGGGCGTGGGATATCCTGGCCAAGCTCGATGTACGATTCGATAACGCCAGTCAGCGCTTCAGATGCATTGAACAGGCATTCCTCGATCGTTTCACCTTCTGTAATGGCACCGGGAATGTCAACGAACTGCACGCAATAGCCGGATGGCTCCTGTGGTTCAAGGATAGCGGGATAAAGTGTGTTCATTTCAGTTTCACTCCAGTCTGTTTTCCAATCAATAGCACTGTGCCGATTTTCAGGTCTTTTGAGCCGTGAACAGGAACACTCACAGAAATGCCGTCTTTGTGCATGATGTGGTGGCTACCGTTGATCCGGTGAAGTTTCCAGCCTTCTGCTTCCAGTTTCTTGATGAGTTCTTTCCCGTTCACGGGATAAATAATATATCAATATTGATATATTATCAAGAGAGATATCCTTGGTGAGTAGATATTGGGTATAGGAAAGTTGGAGGGAAGTGCCTTGAAAAAATCCACTAAAGTTTTGCAAAGGATTGCCGATGAATATAGCTGATTTTGAGTACCCTAGAAACTTTATCCCACCTTCATCGGCGGGATTTTTTTGCCTGGTGGGTGAAATTAGAACCTACTTATCCCCTGAAACCCTGAATGGTTCTGTGGATAACTACTTTAAGGTACTGGTTGTGTAGGGAGAGTGATTAACAATTGATCAAAGATAGAACACTGATGTAGTGGACCCTGCAATGCTATGTGTATTTGTACAATAACCTGTTGTTACACAATAACACTGCAGAGTAAAACGAGTTGGGATGTAGTAGGTAAACGTGATCATCAAGACCAGAACACCCCTAATACAAATTAGACATTATTTACAATCCGGACTATCGACTAATTGGCCATTGCAGTTCGTCACTTGGTGCTGATAACCGCTATAGCTGATAGTAGAAGGGGTTGCCGACCAGCTACCATCACTTTTTTGACAGGTTGCGGTCAGCTTGTTATTGGCTATAGAAGCATCCTTGCAAGTTCTTGCAAAGGAACCTGTGGCGCCCGTGCATACTAAGTTGCCATCGACATTACTGACGTTTCCTACACAAGAAGTTGCAAACGGTAGTTCAGTATTATTTTTTGACCCATCGAAGCGGGTGCAGCTTGCGGTTAATGTTTCCCCATTCAGCGTAATATTTGTGCAGGTCGCCTGGTACGATCCGTCAGGATTCGCCGCAAAAGCAGATGTTTGAAACGCAAATGACAGAAGAAATAAGGTGACTACCGAAATGATGTTTCTAATCATTGTAAAACCTCATTAAATTTAGTTATAAAAAGAACTTTAATATGAGGCGAACTAACAAGCCTCATCCACCATAACGGATGAATTTAAGTTTACTTTAGAGGATTTTATATTTTGTATTACTACAGGTATGGTAGTTCAGGTATTGGGCAGAAAGCATGGACAATGAATCCTGCCCCAATTGGTAGGATTGTGTTCTGTGGATAACTGGGGCAAGTCACCAATCTGTAACAATTAATCGGGCTGCTTATTATTCTGGCAATAGGATCTGTTATTCTCAATCTTCCCTTGGGCAGTGATCCAGGATGTAATTACAAATCCATTTAAATGATGCTGAGATTTTTAAGTCGATACTCCATTGCTTTATAAGAAACTTCAAATTTCCTGGCCATTTTCTCAATGAAGATAGAGATAGGCATGGTATCGGTTCGATTTTCTGCTTTATATGCGCCCACAATCGATTCTCCTTCCGTAAGGATTAAATCTTTTGGCATAAGCAATTGAGCGGCGAAAGTATTGGCTTCTGACTCATAAGAATCCCAATAAGATTCAGTTCTACTCATTGTTTTCATAGAATCTGTGAAGCTTTTTTTCGTCTTTGAGCTGTGAAGAAAATAATGTCCCAGCTCGTGCGCGAGAGTAAAGCGGCGGCGTGGCAGATACCTATTCTGTTGTGGGTTAATTGAAATTACAGCTTTATCGTTAACAAATTCGATTCTTCCAATAACATCGTCATTTTCCAGAAGAAAATCGTGTTTTATTTCTATATCGAGTGCGCCAATAATTCCCTCTATGTCAACAGGAGCTTTGATCTCAAGACCTTGAAATGCTGCGAAATTTAATAGATCGCTTGCATTCTTTATGTCACTGATTTCTTGAATCATTTCTTCTACTCCCATTAGCAGCCAGCTGTTTCGATAAGATCGTTATCGCTGAGGTGGTTTTTTTTGCATCGGACTTCTTCTCTTGGATAAGTTCGCCTATTTTTGAGGTTATCATCATATCGATATGACGACTAGTATCAGGATTTTCAAGAATCGAATTAGTCAGCTTTATTCCCAACTTCTCATCGGTCTTGATTTGATCGCGTAGATCTTCGATTATTTGGTTTTCCTGTGATCTCTTGGATGCAGCAAATTGCTGTGAGAAAACATACCCCGCTATAGCTACTACGAGAGTAACGCCAACAAAGATGATTGTTGTAAAAACTATATAAGTATTAGCAATAGAAACTGCATCACCCGGGTTGGGGACTGTATTTGATCTTATCCACCCTATAACCCATGGAGAAAGTGATCCGCCGATGAATCCCATCATAAGGATGGCAAAAGTTTTATAAAACTTGACTGTCATATTCTTATCTATCTCTACCTTATGTAACTACTACATAAAGGCATTTACGGCTTGTTTCGCCTTTCGCTTGAGCAGCTGTTGGCTGTTCGTCGTTCTGCTGTTTGTTTTTGTATTCTTTAAGAATTCAAGTTTCTGTAGTTTTTTTCCGTAAATGACGAAAACAATCGAATTTATGGAGGAAATATTATGGATTTAATCGATCAGCTCAAGGAACTTTCACTTCGTATAAAAAAGATAAAAGACGCGATACAAACTGAAGAAGCAACAAAAAACGCTCTGATCATGCCGTTTATCCAGGCACTCGGGTACAACGTCTTTGATCCAGGTGAAGTAACGCCGGAACTGATAGCAGATGTCGGGACAAAGCGAGGTGAAAAAGTGGATTATGCCATCTTGATGGGTGGTAAACCGATCATGCTTTTTGAATGTAAGAAAAGCGGTAGCGATCTGAATATCGGTCATGCATCGCAGTTGTTCCGGTATTTCCACACCACTGATGCCCGCTTCGGGGTGCTAACGAATGGTATTTCATACTGCTTTTTTACTGATCTTGAGCAGGCAAACAAAATGGATGAGAAGCCGTTTTTTGAGTTCAATATCCTCGATTTCAAGGATCAGCATGTGGAAGAGCTCAAGAAGTTCACTAAGCCCGCATTCAATGTCGAGTTGATCATGAATACGGCGAGTGATCTGAAATACACGCGGGCGGTTCGTAATGTTCTTTCTGACTGGATGAGCGCGCCATCTGAGGATTTTGTGAAGTTGGCATGTTCAGAGGTGTTTAACGGAAAACGTATCACACCTGCAATCAAAGAGCAGTTCACTATAATTACAAAAAATGCATTTCAGCAGCTTATCTCAGAAAAAATCAATGAGCGGCTTAAAATGGCAATGGAGCCAGCAGAAGGCATTAAAATGGATTCTTCACTACGTGAGCAGGATCAGGGCGGTATTATTACGACAGAAGAAGAACTCGAGGGATATCGAATTGTTCGTGCGATCCTCCGGGAAGTTATGGATCCGAAACGCGTTGTCATGCGTGATTCCAGAAGCTACTGTGCAATTTTGCTGGATAACAATAACCGCAAGCCAATATGCCGCCTGTGGTTCAATAATTTATCCAGGCTGGTACTCGGGTTATTTGATGGAAAAGAAGAAAAGAAAATTCAGATTGCTGATCTTTCAGATATTTATCGGTATTCTGACCAGATCAAGCAGACTGTACAGATGTACGACAAGTCTGTTGATGATTCGTCTTCAGTTGAGGTAGTGGCATCAGAGGTGGGATGACTCAAAAAATTTTTATTTAAGTTTGTGTATTGCCATGTAAATCCTCATGCCCGTCGGTGACGGCGGGCTTTTATTCAGGTCTCTGTTTGCTTGAGGTGTATTTAATTGAATACCCCTAAAACTGCTCACTCTTCCAGACGGTTAGCACTTTTCCGAACACCTCAAAATCCATCCCTGCCTGCAACAAATGCTGCAACAAGCCCGAGTATCTTCATCAAACAATCAACAACGCCCTTTTTTTGCTTGACCAGGAGGGCAATGATATCCAGGGTTTATATTGCCTGGATAAACATTATTGCTCGGGTAAACCGGGTATGCATGTTGAGGGTAATTATCATGTTGATGGTGATCTGGTTTTGTAGTGATTGCAGTACCTGCTGACGCTCCCAATGCACCCCCTATAATTGCGCCGCTACGACCACCAAGCTCATTTCCCAGCGCAGCTCCAGCAGCTCCTCCGATTGCCCCGCCAACGGCTGCATCCAAGGTGGAGTTATCAGCGCCAGCTTCCATGGCAACAAATGCGAATATCGGTAAAAAGTATTTTAAATTCATGTGTTTGTCCCAAAAAGTTAACAATACAAGATATGCTTGACACTCTGTTCTATATTAGCTGTAATTTTGGCAGCTCTTTGAAGTTCTCATCGGGAGATGCGTTCCCGGAAACCACTGACAATCTAGTCAGTTGGAATGTTAAAGCATTGATTTCATCCACATTAATGCTCAGACTCTCTGCAATTTCACGTCGCCCTTGCTTTCGGCTACGTAGGATATCTAGTACTTTGGTCAGCAGTTGAGAAGTTTCTCGCTCCATTGGCTCCGGCTCATTGGTGCGATAACCATTTCTGGCAATCTCTATACACAGGTTACGGTAATTCCACTCGCTGACTAACCCTAGCGAGTTAAATCGATATGCCACTGCGGTTAGCGATACCCCCCAATAGTGCTTGAGCTTCATCAGGTACTTGATGGTGTAGGCGGGCGGTTGGTTGGCGATCGCGCTTTCCTTTGGCATCAGGAAGGCCGCTGCAAATGCGTCAGCCTGTCGTTCTATTTCAGGACCGTGGGCCTGCCCGTGCTGCATGGTGTATACGTCGCGTACCAGATGGCCGAGCTCATGTGCCGTATCGAAACGGCTGCGCTCAGCGGATTTGATAGTATTGAGGAAGATAAATGGCTTCCCTTCGTACCAAGTGCAGAAAGCATCCATCTCCCTGGTTTCCCTGGCCAAAGAAAAGATGCGTATGCCTTTAGACTCTAGTAAGTGAATCATGTTAGGAATTGGGGCATTGCCCAAGCCCCACATACGGCGTAGAGTGGCCGCAGCCACTTCAGGTTCTAGGTCGCTCAGATCAGGCAAATCTGCCTGTGGCAGGTTGAATCGTTCCTCTACCCATTGGTTGACCTTGAAGGCAATGGCACCAGACGCAAAGATGCAAGCCTTCATTGCATCTGTCATTTTTGATAGTTTGCGAAAACTTACTGCATGCTCTTTTATCTCTGGCATGTCCTCGTCAATGAAAAAAAACTGCTGAGGAAAATTTAGCAGTTTTGAAATTTTTGCCAGAGTGTTTAGATCTGGAGTGGATGTTCCAGTTTCGTAGTTTTGTAGGCTACGGCTGGTTATACCCAACTCCTTGGCTAATTGCGCCTTAGTTAAGCGCCTTCGTACCCTGGCAAATGTGATTTGCTTGGGGTTGATTTTGGACATGGTTATTATTACTCAAGAAGTTTATGTTTTAGGTTCTACATCTACAGTAGCTGGGGCATTGGGCTCGTCTCTGTTAATCGTGAATTCAGCAGGATTATTGGAGATCTTGCCCAAGATCAGACGCTCCCCCCATTTGGTGATTTTCTTCTTATCGAAACCAGTTGGCCAGGATAATTCAAAGCGAACCTCATTGAGTTTCTTGTTGTAATGGTAGAGCAATACCCAGATCTGAGTTTCTTTCTTTTTTCTTTTGAGTGCTCGTGCGATTCGCTATTGAATAATTCAAGCTGGCGGTTTTTTTGAATGAAATTTTTAGCGACCGCACCTTTTTTAGCTTGATTAGTAGGATCCTCAGAGCCGTTTTTGCCAGTTTCGATGTTGCCGGTCATCACCACGATGGAAATGGCATAATCGGGTGAACTGATAAATGGGCAGTTCTGTTGATCATGGATATTCCATTGAGCGGCTGCCAGCAAGGTACGTAGATCTTCCACGGTTTTGAGCCATTGCTGCACACCAGCTGCGGTTTGAGCTGAAGCACGTGTGACTTCATTGCGTCGATTGAGCCCACCTGTGATGGCATTGCGAAACAGATTGATCGTCAGGTCTGGGTGTAATTCCTGCAGCCGTTCTTCCGCGTGCTCGGGATTATCGATGATGGTGGCTCTGCTAGGGAGAGCGTTAGTGGCGGTCAGCTTAAGATTTTGCATGGCATTTTTCTTTCCTATTTCCGGTAAGTATACCTCGTGTTGAGGTTAATAAAACGGAAAAATCAACCCGTTTTAGGATGTGTGTGGGAATGACCGTGCAGAATAGTCATCATAGATAAATACGACACTGTGTGGGTAGGGCTTTAGCGTTGATGAATTGCTTTATTTAGGCTTTTTTGCAAACTGCCCCAATTGGAAGGATTGCAGCTACAAAGTGCATCATTTTGATGTCACTCTGTTTGACGTTGATGACTGGATGTTTGTCATTAACCGATCCGAGTGAGATTTCTCCCTCTCGTTTGTAGAGAAATATTTTCACCATTTGCCGGCCATCATGCAGATGGACGACGACTTCATCTCCTTCTTTCAGATCATGGTCCGGATCAATAACAATGATTTCGCGGTGTTTGATTCTGGGGTGCATGGAATCGCCCCGTACCCGTAACGCGTAGCAATTAGGGTTTCTTACGGGGTGCGCGACACAGCCTTCAGCATAGCCTGCCGGGAATTGCTGGATATCCAGATAACCATTATCGCCTCCCTGGATTTCTCCTGATATGGGCAGCAGCTTCGACATGATTATGTCGGGGGCAGGCTCTACATTGGACTCGCTCAACCAGTCTTTTTCAACATCAGACAGTTGCTCAATAGTTAATCCGAACGCTTTCGCAATATCCCCGAAATATTTAGATCTATCGCTATCACGATTTTCGATTGCTGAAATAGTCCCAACCTCAACTCCAGATCTAGAAGAAATATCTTCTAGTGTCCAGTCCAGCTTCTCACGGTAGTACCTAATACGTCTTCCTATAGCCATACCAAATATTAAACAGTTGTAGATTTGCTCACAAATACAATTGTTGATATATTATTTCTACGTATGTAGAATTAATGCATCGTAAGCACGTTGATAAAAATTTTTTGCATATGGATCAAATAGCAAGAGCTGTAGAAATTTTGGGCGGCCCGACACATGTCGCTCTCATCCTTGGCGTTACCCCTCAAGCAGTCTGCTTCTGGTGAGATGGTCGTCGTCGTTTTCCTGCAGAACATTGCCCGGCAATTGAAAGGGTGACCGAAGGCAAAGTGTGCTGCGAGGATCTCCGTCCTGACGTTGACTGGGGCTATCTGCGTACCAGCCGATCGAGCCACGCACCCGCCCAGGAGGAACAGCCGTGAAACCAGTATCAGCGAGTGTGGGTGAAAGATCACGCAAGGCGTATTCGTTAGCCTTGCAACGTCTTGCATCTGTTGGTCAGGTGAATGTTGCCGAGATGATTGGCACGTCAGAATCGACCATCTCTCGCTTCGTGAATACGGATCTGGAACGTTCCTGCCAGATATTGGCGGCACTGGGGCTGAAGGTAGTTCCGATTGAGCTTAGATGCTACGAGCCTCGCAAGATTGCCATTCTGATGGAGCTGGCGCGTGATCACTTGAACCAGCTAGAGACAGTCGAGCAGCTGTCTTTTGAAGACTGACGGGGAGGGCAGAGTGACCGCTTACTACAACGAGATCGATCCCTTTGCCGCTCAATGGTTGCGCAATCTGATTGCAGCCGGACATATCGCCCCCGGTGAAGTAGATACAAGGAGTGTTCTGGATGTCAGTCCAAATGATCTTACCGGGTTTGCACAATGTCACTTCTTCGCTGGTATCGGAGTGTGGAGCCATGCCCTCAGGATGGCCAGGTGGCCGGATAGCGCGCCCGTATGGACAGGATCCTGCCCTTGCCAGCCTTTCAGCGTGGCAGGCATGGGCGGTGGATTTGACGACAAGCGGCACCTCTGGCCGTTCTGGTTCCACCTCATCGAGCAGCAGTGCCAGCCTCCAGTCATATTTGGTGAGCAGGTTGAAGCAGCGATTAGGCACGGGTGGATCGATCTTGTTCAGGCTGACATGGAAGGAATCGGCTACGCCTTTGCAGCGACCGGTATCCCTGCTGCGGGCGTCGGCGCACCGCATATCCGACAGCGTTTGTGGTTCGTGGCCGACGCCTATCACCAACGATGCACGGGGGAGTACGCATTTCTATGGGAAAAACCGCAGGATCATATTAAAGCTTCCCGGGGTGGCAGCACTGGCGAGTTGGGCGACACCGACACACCGGGACTATCGGACAGCGAATACCAGGAGCTATGCAGAGAGGGGAGGCGGGAAGAAGGGGGAACAGTTAAACAACCAGGTGGTTCATTTTGGTCCACCTGCGACTGGATCTGGTGCCGAGATGAAAAATGGCGGCCAGTTGAACCCGGCACATTCCCGATGGTTGATCGGATTGCCTCCAGAGTGGGACGCCTGCGTGCCTACGGAAATGCAATCGTCCCGCAAGTCGCGGCGGAATTCATAACTGCGTACATGGAATGCAGACCGTGAACCCCCATACAGAAAAACCCATGATGTTACTCCTCGAAACATACCGCAGCGGGCAGCGTGGTAAATCTCCCTCTCTCCTTACCATCCACGTAGACGGATGCCCGCACCTTTTCATAAGCCACCTAAATGACTGAAGTAAATATCTTCTCAATCATGCCGGTGGAAGTATTCAGTGATGACCGGTTATCAAAAACTGATATCCGTGTTCTTGGAACAATTCTTTCTTTTCGTAACAAGCAAACAAACGTTTGTTGGCCCTCCAGAAAGCAAATCAGCGAACGGTGTGGCATTCCCGAAACAAAAATATCTGTAGCGACTAAAAGACTTGTAGATCTGGGCTGGTTGATCAAGGAAGGAAGCGGCGGAAGATCAATGCACTGTAATTACCGTTTAACGGTTCCTGATTTGGTAACCGTTTATGACGATGAAACGGTTACCGATCCAGTAACGGTTACCGATTCGGTAACGGGCATAAAACAGACCATACAACAAACCATAGAACAGACCATAACCCCCTATAGTCCCCCACGGAAAAAAACGCATCCGGAAAAAACAAAAACAGAATCGCCGTCTGACGACGGCTTGATGTGTCGTTCTGAAACCGCGTTCGATCGGTTTTGGGATGCATACCCGAAAAAAGTCGGGAAAGAAGCTGCTCACAATGCGTGGAAACGGATCAAAAAACCGCATGACATCCTTTCCACAATCCTGCAAACCATTGTCTGGCAACGAGAAAGTGAACAATGGACAAAGGAAAGAGGCCAGTTCATTCCCAACCCTGCGACGTATCTGAACCAAGGCAGATGGATGGATGAAAGGCCCGCTGCAAGGGCATCTCCGAACAAGGCAGATGGATGCTGCTTTGATTGCAGCAGATGAGCTGAATCCGGATGCAGATCCTGTGGAAGACCCGGATCTGGAAGAAGAAACCGTATAACCCTCAAAAAAACGCAATGTTTCCCCTCATGGTTTCCTCCTCTCTCCTTGTAGCCATGAGGGGTTTTTCAGGCTGATGGAACGCTGGGAATACGCTGATCCATTGTTCGTGGCCATGCGCCGGGAAGCAATACGAATAAGACGATCTAGGACGTGTGAGAAATGTATCCATTCTGTGACTGTGGAATTGAAAGGAGAAACGTGCCATGTATGCGACCGGAACAGGCGCTATGGGCGTGTCTGCGATCTGTACATTGAGAAGACCGGAAATGATT
>Ga0206106_100623_pt1 | contig 15161 bp, 19 predicted proteins | sample 1B1ome_FD_148677 | JGI IMG/M metagenome (GOLD analysis project Ga0206106, IMG submission 148677) | Enriched microbial communities from leaf-cutter ant dump, University of Wisconsin, Madison, United States - 1B110A | ecosystem: Environmental > Terrestrial > Nest > Insects nest > Nest dump | place... | reverse complement strand
TATTGTTTATTGGTGAAACAACAACACATTTTCTTAAATGCCCTTCTGTGTACATATGCTTATTGTCTCTATTGGTCCAAGTAGAGAACACCTATACCCTAAAAGTCTATAGTACATATGGTATATATAATGTACACCAAACGAACTTGGAGCAAATCTGGTTGCATGCACAAATAAACAATAGTATGTTTATTATGATAGCTCCATCACAATTGCCCAACTCTCGTTTCGTGTACATATGGCTCTCATATAGACCTAGTGGACAAAACACCCATATGTACACAAAACGAGACTTGGGAAAACCTGTTAGAGTTTCAATAAATAACAACTATTGTTTATTGGTGAAACAACAACACATTTTCTTAAATGCCCTTCTGTGTACATATGCTTATTGTCTCTATTGGTCCAAGTAGAGAACACCTATACCCTAAAAGTCTATAGTACATATGGTATATAATGCACATGGACGCCAGACAAGGTGAAGTCCGATATAAAAACTTCGAACCACAGGAACTGGCATCCAAGACTCGTCCCATTGGTTGCCCTCTGGGTTGGTCCTCTTGGACATAACCTCCACGAAGAGGTTCCCACTCACGGTACTATACTTCCCGTGTCAATTATCCTCCTTGGTAATGAGTGCTCGGCTCAGTCATTCGGCGATTGGATCACCTTATGATCGTACACCTGCACATTACCCAAATGCCGCAAAACTGCGACCTTCTCCCTGGTGGTCTTCCAGTGGAGTAACTGCTACCACTTGTTTGCATTCGAACTGGCTTCTGACCATAACCCTCGAACAAAATAAGCACACTCATAGGAATGCACGTATCCCATCCGGTTAGGAAATGGTTAAAATTGGCCACAGTGGTTAAGCTAGGCTTTGACTTGTATAAATAAAGTCCAACACCAATAATCCAGCGATCCGGAATGACTTCCGCCTTAGAGGCGTTCAGGCGTTGGTCAAGATGCGTAGACACTCTTCACGATCGTTGCCGATAAAAGGTGCGCCAGAGGCATCATAAGGTGGTTCCTCTCGTACTAAAACCTATTACCGCCACGCTGGACCAGACGCTTTCGCGTCGAAAATAAGTCAGTAGGGTAAAACTAACCTGTCTCACGACGGTCTAAACCCAGCTCACGTTCCCTGTTAGTGGGTGAACAATCCAACACTTTGAGAATTCTGCTTCACAATGATAGGAAGAGCCGACATCGAAGGATCAAAAAGCAACGTCGCTATGAACGCTTGGCTGCCACAAGCCAGTTATCCCTATGGTAATTTTTCTGACACCTCTAGCTTCGAACTTTGAAGCACTACACGTAAACGTGATGTTCGCTAAAGGATCGCTAGGACACGCTTTCACGGCTAATACTTGTACTGAAAGTATTTGTCAAGCTGGCTATTGACCTTGTTCGCTACGATAGGTTTCTGACCTATCTGTGCCAACCTTTGTACACCTGCGTTAGCTTTTAACAGATGTGCCGCCCCAGCCAAACTCCCCACTTGGTTATGTCCCATATCAATCATAAGCTTACGCATGACCGAAGCCACGCGCTTCTATACTAGAAGAGTCTTCCGCAGATAAATCTACGGAATACTTCGCTCTTTAATATAGTGAGTGAGATACCAGTAAAAAGCAGTGGTATTTCATTGTTGAGCAAGCTCTCCCACCTATACTACATCTCTTTCGGTATTCCACAAAACCAAACTAGAGTCAAACTCAACAGGGTCTTCTTTCCCCGCTGACTAACCCAAGCCCGTTCCCTTGGCTGTAGGTTCGCTAGACCGTAAATAGGGACAGTAAGAATTTCGTTGTTCCATTCATGCACGTCACAAATTAAATGACGAGGCATTTGGCTACCTTAAGAGAGTCATAGTTACTCCCGCCGTTAACCCGTGCTTGATCGAATCTCTTCACTTTGACATCCAGAGCACTGGGCAGAAGTCACAAACAGCCACAATCCGTTTTGAACTGTTATCTGTTTGCTTTGTTTTAATTAAACAGTCGAATTCTCCTGGGATCTGTCAGTTCTCGAACAATAGTTTATTGTACTCCGCCGGTAGACCACAGGCTCGCCCGCGGTCCACTGCTTGACGCCGCCCAAGTACCGGATGCGCAGTGTAAAGCTTCTTAACTTTCGGCGAACCTACTCGCTAATCCGCAATTCCTGCACACCACTCACACGGGGTGAACCGTGCGTGATACCCTTCTTGCGCCACCCGAAGCACCCTATCACAAGAGCCAACCTTTATTTCAAAAGTACAAATCCATTTTGCCGACTTCCCTTACTTACATTGTTCTAATTGGTCAGAGGCTTTTAACCTTGGAGACCTGTTGCGGATTCTGGTACGGTTACAGCTAGAAGAGTCAGATGATAACATTCAATTGGCATTCTATTTACGCTTCGGAGAACTGTACAGCCACAATAATAGTGCCTGCCTTTTCAGCTCTAATATTTCCCAATCTCTGTTCTACACAATTCATGGGAGATAATAAACCTCCAACACCAACCAAGGTCAGTGCCGTGAGGCCAATCGCTGTTAGGGAGAAAAGCGGACTCTTCCACAGCCACCGAGACGCTACGCCAACTGAACGAGGCTTTGCAGCTTCATGCTGATGCGAACACCAGCACTCTTCTAACCACAGTTCAGGAATTTTAGCCTGATTCCCTTTCCTGCCTATCATAGCCGCTCGAAAGCTACTAACAGGAGTTACCCAGACAGTTAGGACCGACTAACCCTTGTCTGATTTCCATTGACAAGGAAACCTTCTCCACTACGACCTTCAAGATTTAAGCTCTTTATCCAACATTGACGTTGGACCACCTGCTAGATAAAGACACAGAGTCTCTCCAGAATAGTTGCTACTACTACCAAGATCTGCACTAACGGCCGCTCCACTCATTATCACTAAATAAGCTTCTACGCAACCGTCACGCCTTCCTACAAGTTATCACATACAGTATAGTGATAACTGCATGAGAGAAGTATCAACGCTTTGGCGTCATCCATTTTCAGGGCTGCTCCATTCGGCAGGTGAGCTGTTACGCACTCCTTAGCGGATTCCAGCTTCCATGGCCACCGTCCTGCTGTCAAAATGAACCAACGCCTTTTATGGTTTCGACTAAGCTTAGATTTAGACACATTTCTCACTTGCTCACGGTTTAACCCACATTGCCTGTTCTGCTTACCATAACACGGCCCACTAAGAATCAATACTATTGACATGGTTCGATTAAGTAACCAATACTTTTTGCATATTTAAAGTTTGAGAATAGGTTAAGGCTTTCCAACCCCAAGGCCTCTAATCATTAGCTTTACCTCACAAAGTTATTCCGATTCTAGCTATCCTGAGGGAAATTTCGGAAGGAACCAGCTACCTGATGGTTCGATGAGTCTTTCGCTCCAATACTCAAGTGCGACGAGCGATTTGCACGTCAACATCGTTACAAGATCCTCCACCAGAGGTTACCCTGGCTTCAATCTGTTCAAGTATAGATCACCATCTTTCGGGTCTTAACATAATAACTAGAACGCAATTCCACGACCGAAGTCTACTGGATTGGCCTGTACGTCGCCGAAGCTAATACAACTCACATTCATTACGCATACATGATTTCAAATCACCACTGCTCGCTATTATGTCAAACTCCTTGGTCCGTGTTTCAAGACGGGCCGGATCCAATGTCCTTTACCAACGATTTCAGGGATCACACCTCAAGCTACTGACGAGTACTCTATGGCCTCAGCCGTCTACCTCATCTGAGACAAGGTGTCTGACCTCAGCTTCAAAAGTACCCGCCAGGAGTCTCGGAAGAAGAACCTGTTTTTTTACCGTGCCCAGAAGACATGGCGTTGGTTGAGTAGTCCTTGAGTACATCAAGATAAATCCAGATTGTACAAGACCACAGTCCTAGAACTTGTTGGTTCCGCTTTTTGCTCAGCGATTTCAGACATTTTTCAGCTCCTTACCAGGAATCTTTTCAACTTTCCCTCTCGGTACTTGTTTGCTATCGGTGTCTTGTATTAGTATTTAGCCTTGGAAGAAGTTCATCTCCCATATTCAGATTCTACTTTCAAAGAATCCTACTCATGAGAAGGCCACCGATTGAGAACTTATAGAAGCTGACGGGGCTATCACCCTGTCTCGCCCTCCGAAGAGACGTGCCATTCCAAGCACAGACTTTACTCCTATTTGTTCCCAGGCGACCAACTCTTACCCTACAACTCCAAACGATTGTTCGGATTCAGGGATGGGCTTTTCTCTTTTCGCTCGCCGCTACTAGGAGAATCTCTTTTGATTTCTTTTCCTCCACTTACTAATATGCTTAAATTCAGTGGGTAACCACTCGCAAATGAGGTCAGAAAATTCAGTATTTGAGATCAAAGATCTAAGTACCCAATCCTAAGATTGATGATAGCTGAGGGTTCTTTAATCCAACTCAATTGGATAAAAGACCTCCCAAAGCTAATATGAATGAAATACTGACACTCACAAGCAAGTACCCTTGCTACTCGAAAGCAGCAAGAGTTCCGTATGTGTTCAAAATCTTGATGATTCACGGGAGTTGCAAGTCACATTAAATGTCACGTTTAACCGCGTTCTTCATCGATACAAGACCCAAGTCATCCATCGCAAAGCATCTCTCCTAGTCGATGAGTCAAGCGCACCAGAACGGATTATCCTGATACTCCTCAAACACACCAAAGTGTGAAAAGTATTGTCACATCGAAATGTGATCGACTTCAATACTTTTGTTTTGTTCTCCTACCAGTCAGGTCTTAACATCAGACGGATATTTCTTCTGTTGACCTTTCTGACTAATGTCAGTGGTTGCATAACAATCCGAAGATCGTCTGGTTGATGCAACCGTATAAATGATCCCTCCGCAGGTTCACCTACGAAGACCTTGTTACGACTTCTCGTTCCTACAAATAGAGAAATTCAGTTGATTTTCTCGCATGGCTTAACGCCACGCTGGTCCATCAAATTCATACCTCTATTCAGTCGGTACGAGCGACGGGCGGTGTGTACAAAAGGCAGGGACGAAGCCAATACGACATGATGAATCATGCTTACTAGGAATTCCTCGTTCACGAGGATTTACAAACCTCGATCCCTGTCACATTAATCTTTGATAAGATTTCCCAATCCTTTCGGACCAGGGTTGCATTCCGAAGAATGACTCTACGTTACTTGTTGCTATTAATATTGTAGTACGCGTGCAGCCCAAGATATCTAAGGGCATCACAGATCTGTTATTGCCTTAAACTTCCTCACCCTGGACGGGTGCTGTACCTCTAAGAAGCATCACTGGCGAACCAGCGACAGTACAGATTTCCTGAGAAAGTATACACTTCCTCAACGAAACGACGGACAACCGAAGAAGTCCCTGTACCTTAATTAGCAAGTTAAGGTCTCGCTCGTTAACTGAATTAACAAGACGAATCACTCCACGAACTAAGAACGACCATGCACCACCTTCTGTAAAATCAAGAAAGAACCTTAATCTGTCAATCATATTCACATCCTAACTTGGTGAGTTTCCCCGCGTTGAGTCGAATTAAGCCGCATACTCCACTCCTGGTGGTGCCTTTCCGTCAATTCCTTTAAGTTTCAGCCTTGCGACCATACTCCCCCCAGAACCCAAAAACTTAACGGTTTCCCTTGGATTCTGATAGGATCTAAAAGTCTCACTACCAATCTCGTGTTGGTATCGTTTACGGTTAAGACTACGACGGTATCTAATCATCTTCGATCCCTTAACTTTCGTCCCTGATTGACAGACACGTTCTGGATCACAACTGCTTTCGCATTAGATAGTCATATGGCGGTCACTGAATTTCACCTCTCGCGCCATAGTACTTGGATCCTCTACCAGTGTCTCATTGCGAGCGCCGGATCTTCCACTTCTCAGGTAAACCCTCAAAGTTTCCGATCGGCTTCGTGACAATTCCATGCTAAATCATTCAAGCAAATGGGTTACCCCTAACATTGCCTGCTTGGAGCACTCTGATTTGTTTACGGTTGTGCCAAATGGCCCTATCAGACCTTGCGGACTGACAGGGAGCGAGCCATAATCACTGACCTATCCCATGGCGGATGCTAGTTGGGCGAACCCTTTCGCTTCCGTTAGAGACCGAGGACCTGTCCTTATTCATCCAATCAGCCACAATACGTGGCTGACTATGACGAACAGAACTGGTCAGATCAATAACTATGACCCTTTGGTTTACTACGGGCGTTTTAACTACAACAGTATTAATATACACTTTTAGAGCTGGAATTACCGCGGGTGCTGGCACCAGACTTGTCCTCTAATTGCTACTCATGGAGAGGTTTAATCTCCATCCATTTCAAACCACAATGTGGTACCTTTCCACCAATGGTGTAAAGTCGCTATGTCTTGTCACTACCTCCCTGAATTAGGATTGGGTAATTTACGCGCCTGCTGCCGTCCTTAGATGTGATAGCCGTTTCTCAGGCTCTCTCTCCGGAGTTGGACACCAATCCCCCGTATCCGTTATAGCCTCGTTTCGCCTTTACCGAAACTACTGAGCTGATAGATTAGAAACATATCTTCCTGGCCACTAGTCAACAAGAAAGCCGTAGGTCTTATTAGGACGCTAAGTCATTCACGCTGCATTCGCTTGCAAGCAAACGAAAATCTAATGGTCGACAACTGTTCAGACCTCCCGACGAATCGAAAGATCATCCCAGCTAACAATAGAGCGGACTCACCCATACTCTAGTGTCTACTGTCTACTTAATTCAACAGTAATCGTAGGCATTATCGCTGCAGTTGACAGTGTTATTCCCATCCCCGAAGGGTTGTACCAGGTGGCTAAATTCATAACTTGTTTAATGAGCCTTTCACAGATTAACAATGAATAAGGGTCGTAGGCGAACCTACTTCCCAAAACTATGCCGATCTTACACATGCATGGCTTAATCCTTGAGACAAGCATATGACTACTGGCAGGATCAACCAGGTATCCTTGATTTTCTCTCTAGCCCTATTGAGACTGCGCGCAGTTGCTAACAGCTCTCTAGAAACCAGATCGAATATCGCTTTTTGTCTGGTAGGTATTTGCAGTACCTACTAGATTTTGTCTAAACACCAGTAACATTCAGCCTAACCCGAGGGTTTTGGCTGTCGATACTGTTCGGAATGTGAATTGTTGTCGTGCCTGGTTGGAGCGGTTGCTCCAGAAAGCACTATTCCTACTGCATCCCCAGGATACAGCAGGCTTCATTTACCAGTCCGGTTGTTTATACTAACCAGCAACCACCCGCGGTGGTAGAGCGCGCTGGTCCCCAGTAATATATTAACAGTAGCAGTAGCAGTACTAGCCTTTCTAGTACCCCCAACGAGAAGCCAACCTCGGTCAGCCAGGACGGTTTGTGCGTTTTACCCCACACAAATCGTCCCAATGGTTCCCAGCCTGCGCGTTTTACCCCACGCAAACCGGTACCGAGGGTTTGGTCTGTGCGTTTCGCCCCACACAAACCAGACCCGACTGACCGTCGGTCGACCCCTTGCCGGGGTACTAGAAGCCTAGCTCTGCTCCTATATATTACTATTAAGCCAAGGGTACATTAGGTATAGAACCAGGGTCCTATACCAGGTTGGTCTGAAGGCGTAGGGGCACGCCGCCCGACCGACCCCTCGGCTTATTTATATATATGTACTGACCCAGGGTCCGTTCACATGGTATGTCACCCTGCACAATCTGGTTAAAAATATAAATCTGAATGCTAGCATATCGTTTAGCTATAACTCCAGACAGAATCCCAATAGGCCCTCTAGATTTTTTTTTGCTTAGATGAAGAGGGGGTACTATTTGGTATCCCCCCCATATGCCAGGGTATACCCTGCCTTCATCTAAGGTTTTCAAAAATTGGCGCATCGCTATTCCGTATGGCTGCACCTGTTGCGTATCAATTGATCTGACATCAAACATAGAAAGAGTTAAGTCTCAACTATGAGTTTGAAAAGTATATGCCCAGGGTATACCCTTCCTTCATCTAAGCTTAGATGAAGAGAGGGTTACTATTTGGTATCCCCCCCATATGCCAGGGTATACCCTCCCTTCATCTAAGGTTTTCAAAAATTGGCGCATCGCTATTCCGTATGGCTGCACCTGTTGCGTATCAATTGATCTGACATCAAACATAGAAAGAGTTAAGTCTCAACTATGAGTTTGAAAAGTATATGCCCAGGGTATACCCTTCCTTCATCTAAGCTTAGATGAAGAGAGGGTTACTATTTGGTATCCCCCCATATGCCAGGGTATACCCTCCCTTCATCTAAGGTCTCAAAGTGAAACCGCGTATCATTCCATTGATTCTGCATCGGCTGCATATCAATTGATCTAGCATCAAACACAGAGAGAGATAGGCGATTTTATTTTTGAGACCTTAGATGAAGAGAGGGTTACTATTTGGTATCCCCCCATATGCCGGGTATACCCTGCCTTCATCTAAGCCCTTGTCATCAAGGTTCTCAGAAAGGCCTAAGTCTCTTGCTGATTGTTGTTTTATCACATGGCATACAACACGTGCAAAATAAACGAGATCAATTTTTTTGAAGTTAAAAAGTGCTCAAACCGAACCTCCGGGGTCGACGACTTTTGGGTTTATTGGGGTTCTCAAAAAGACCTAACTCTTTTGCTGATTGTTGATTTACCGCATAGCATTCAACAAGTGCAAAATTGGGATGACAAGAAAAAAATCCCAAAAGTGCTCAAACCGAACCTCCGGGGTCGACGACTTTTGGGTTTTTCATGAAGTCTCAAAACGCCCTAACTCTTTTGCTGATTGTTGATTTATCGCATAGCATTCAACAAGTGCAAAATTGGGATGACAAGAAAAAAATCCCAAAAGTGCTCAAACCGAACCTCCGGGGTCGACGACTTTTGGGTTTTTCATGAAGTCTCAAAACGCCCTAACTCTTTTGCTGATTGTTGATTTATCGCATAGCATTCAACACGTGCAAAATAAGGGGGGCAAAAAAAAAAATTTCAAAAGTGCTCAAATCGAACCTCCGGGGTCGACGACTTGCAAACTGCTATTTTCGTCCCTGAGTATATTTCGTCCTTCCCGCTAAGTGAATATGAATGCTATTGATCGTAGCGTTCTTTAACAATTCCAAAAAACTCGAGAGTCCGTTTACTCGAAATCCGGTTGGCCCAATCGGATTCTCAGCAAGCCAACTATGTCAGACCAGGTTAGGCCGAAAACAAGAAAGATGGTCCTAGGGTAAAGCAAAGCATAATAACATATATAACCAGAAACGTAGAAACCATATTCGCTTAGCGGGAAGTCTCCAATCCACTTCCTTCCACTTTTTGAATACAACGAAATTTTTGAAAAAAATCCCCCCCCCTACACACCCCAAAAGGCCGGGGTGGAAGTCCGTCAAGACCAGTGTCCATTGGGGGTCATTTCCCTTAGCCTAGATAAGGTACTCGGACAAACCACCGACCAAACAGGTCGGCTCTCCTTTGGTGCGTGCCACCTATCCAGTACTTCGGAACTCAGTGACACGCCCTCAAGAGACTCACCGATAGAAAACTTGCACTGAGTGCAAGCTCACTATCGATGCCAATGCAACGATATAAGCCAACAATAATAGAAGGGCCGAGTACAAAGCGTGTCATCTGGTGGGGGCAACACACACCCTCCCACCAGAGCCGCAATCCCTCTAAGCTGCCCACGCCCCAAGGTAAAGTTCAACTCTACTTGTGCACACCACTCGGTGCAACTGGGCTATTCTTTCGTTTCTTTCAATCCATCATCCTTGACAAACCCGAACTACATGAGTCGGAGCACCTTCGTCGGACCGGTGCCTCAATATCACACACTGATGAATATTTTGATGTGTGCGGGCCAGTGTTTTTGGCCGCCGCTCATGCACCTAACATTTCAGTCCAACTCGCCACCTCGGCGGATAGGGTACCGCCCTATCGGCAACAAAGTGCTCGATGCCAGCCGAATACACTGCCCGACAGTGTTTGGCCAGGTACAGTCACTCCACCACTTTCGACTCTGTCAACCCTCTGCATGTCCGGTGAACTTCTCTCATTTGCACTAACCCTTCTCACTCATGTTAACCTTTTTTGCGTCTATGTTGGGCTATTTTTTTGCACCTATGTTAGCCATTTTTTGCACTTATGTTGGCCCACTTTTGCGTCTATGTTGGGCTATTTTTGCGTCTATGTTGGCTCATTTTTTGAGTCCGTGCTGGCTATTTTTTACACCTATGTTGGCCCATTTTTTGCGTATGTGCTGGGTTATTTTTCACCTATTTCGGACATGCATGGGCTTTTCCCTCTGGGCCTGGCGGGCCCCTAACCCTGTGTGTGACTTGTCACCTGACCGGTGGCCCACCTGAGACTCCATCAACTGACTTTTCGTTGACGTCTCACAATGGGTTACACCCACTGCCGTTAGGCATACCCGGCTGATAACGGGTTCTGTCCTCCACGACACACTTATCCGCATTCACTTAGCTTTGCGTCTTGTCATCCCTACTGCATCATCATGTCCGTGTTACGGGGCAATGATCCCGTTTTACGTCTAAGACAACACCGCACATGAATCTCTTGCTATGCCCTAGGACGGGGGCACGTGGAAGGCTGGAAGGCCACGATGTTACGAGCCGCTCAGCCCAAACTGACCGGCATCCCCGAGTTATGTTTGGGGGATGGTGGCGTGGGCGGGCTGTTTTTCGTGAGCCGACCCCTGTCAAAAGACTGTATCACCTCGCCGCGATCCTACCGCAGTGATCCTAATTACCTCTCGGGTGGAAGCAGATTATCATCCAGTCGGGATGCCCACCTGTCTGTCAGACAGGTGGTCTCTGTTTCCGGCCACTCACACTTCTCACTCATGTTTTCACTCGTGCTTCTCAAAACCAACACACTTATTTTCACACTTTTTTCACACTTATTTTTCACACTTATTTTTGCACGGTGTTTTTTCATCGTCGTAACTAAGCCGCGGCCAAGTTCACTGCACTGCGAAGCACGCAGGCCCGAGAGTGGCGGCTGTCACTTGGTAATTAGGCCGTGACGCTAAGTTTAGATGGCCTAGGCCTGAAGGTTGGAGTAACCCACAGTTTGCGTGCCATCATCGGTCCATGTGCCGTATAGAGGCTGTCTCTTCGTACAGAGCCAGTTTCCCAGCTCTATAGTTGGACTTCGCAAAGTCTTTCTGAAATGTTAGTGGTCGGCCTCCGATGGCTAGTGATGTTGCCTGCATCACTGCCACCTTTGACCGTTCGTCGGATGGACGGATCTACTTGAAGTAGAATTTCCGAGTTACGCGCCTCTTAAAGCCCAGTCGTGCCAAATCTCCATTGAGATGATGGTGAGGGCGGGCCGTGTTTCTGATTTGTCTACACGAAAGCTAGTAACCAGTTGCACCAAAGTCCCCCACTTATGGGGATTACCTTGGGTGTTTAAGGAAAACTCTGCCACATGGCAGGAACCTACCCAACTTCCCAATGGAAATTATCCCAAGTCAGGTCTGTGTGACATTCAGTCAACAAGGTCAAACTGCCAACCTCGGCTGGGCAGCCCCGCCTCAAGGCCACCCAACGTACTATCAACAGCCCTCGCTTGCCAACTCTCCTGTCACGCTGAATCATCCTTCGACAAAACTCCAGATGTTCGTTACTCGTGTGGGCGTCGCGTGTTGGGAACACGCTGCCACAACCCGAGCCCGTTCAGAGTGGGGTGATATTACGGATCCAATCTAACAGGTAGTACTTTAGTACGGACTACACTCGGAAACACACCTCACTGAAAGCCTGTCATTGACCGTCAGCGGATGTGCCGCCAGCACACACACCTCGGACCTTGGGCTCACCTACGCATAAACTACTTGCTCAGCATGACACTATTGATGGCGTTGCGGAATGTTGTAGAGAGACCAAGCACAGGACGCCAGCCGAACCACCTGGCGAAAGGTGTGCAAGGGGTCTCTGATTTGCCTGTTTGGACCCACCCACGTTACCTGTGCCCCATTACAAGTCGTCGCACTCCGGGGCTATACGGAGCTCCTACAAATCCCGTCAACCCAAAGCAGCGTACCGCACCTATGACACCTATAGGCGTGCCAGCCTCGGGTCTCGCCTGCGTAGGCTCCCCCAAACGATCATCCTTGCCAAGTATTATCTACCAGCCTGGGAGTGACGTCAAGCCACTCCCAAGTACGGAGGATAGGAATAGCTAGTCACAGCTCTATTCGGACTCCTAGACTTCCTACCTCACCATCTCGATCTTCTCCCCAATTTATCTCACCCAATGTCCAACTAATGATGACATGGACACAGCACGCACTCCTATTCATGGTCGTAATCACCCTTCCATCGAGACACTTTGCCTCTTTTTCCAGATGATCCGGTTCCATTTTCTAACCGGGTGGCTTGAGATCTCATAGGTCGATTAAAGTCTCCAACGGAAGACCATCTCCCAGCTCACTTTGTCCTTACACACGTCGCTATTACATGGGACATGGAGCTCTGTTAGCGCTGCAGTCTTGCGAGTTCCCCCCATCCAGGGGTGTGCCACACGTCTTATTGCCTGGGTGCATTCAGGCCCATCGAGCGTGGCCAGCCCACTCATTCACTTCGACCGCAGAACCCCATCTCTTCATTCATCCGCCCCAATACGTAATGAATGCCTCCAATGGGCCCAGGACTACCTACCGCCCGTGTTGGCGGCGGCATCCCTGACGGCATAGAAATCAAGCCTCCCGGGAGCACCACCAAATTGTCTGTGTGTGTGACAAGCACACACAGGTTTGGCCGTGCTCTTGGCCGACACGTATGACGACGCATCAGCGTTTGAGTTGTGTCAGATCTGCCCATGACGGGCCTCACTGACTGCCTCTTCGACCCAGACGTACCCACGCTGGAAGTACCGAGTCTCATTCATCGGAGGTCCTTGTCGACCACCGACTGTAAGGTGTGCCAACATCGAAACAACACACACCTGGTCGGCTGGCAAGTCGAATCGCTCTGGCAATTCAGTTGGCCAACCGCCCTGGGCCATCATCTGCTTGCACTGACAGATGTGTACCCGAACAACACACGTTGGCCAGCGCACCAGAGTGCACTGGGGTGAACCCAACTGGGTGTGCTCCATTCTCGCGCTGCACTTGCGAGATGTCTACTTGCTGGGCAAGTGCTGCATGTTGCACGACATCTTACCTCAGCCAGACCGCACAAACGAGTCTACATTACGCTCGACAGGACTCACATCCTGTCTACCACTGAGGCATTCCACCTGCCACCTGGTTGTTGCCGTCGGTTCGCCTCTCCAGGTCAACCATTTCCCATTACTCGCACATGTGGTGTACATCGCTCAAAGGCGCTCTGGAACAATGACCTTCCCAAAGTCACTTGCACTTATTGTGCTCTTCGTCAACCACGACCAAAGGCAGCATCGCCTCCATCGGCGTCCGTCCCGGTTCCAGCTTGTCTTGCGACTATTACAGCCTACATCGAACCTAATCGACGCCCATATGCGCTGGCCATTCCCGCCTGACCGGTTGGCCCGGCCTACCGTCGCTCACTCAAACCTGCAAAGGTTCTTGCCATTGCAAGTGTGAGATTGCGACTAGTTGTCGGATGTCCAATCTGCAAAGGCTGCTACCATTACAGACGGACTACTGCTCATATGCGCAGCCCGACTTGCGACCGGGTTACCCAAGCCAAGCAGTACTTCCGGATCCAGGTCATCTTCCGATGGATTAGACACTGCCAATAAATCTACTTTAGAATGGCAGGTGTTGTGCCTCAACGGCCGACCTAAGTCAGGCCTCACAACGGTTTTCTTCCCATCGCAAGTGTCCATGCAAACACCTGACCTACGACTCTGGACCTATGGCACAAAGGTTGTTGCCATTATGCCACCTAGCCACTAATGTGCCATCTGGCCTACCTCAACATTAGGTAAACCTACGCAAGAAGCCCAAACCACTTCTTGGGGAACTAACTCCGGTCTCATCCCTTGGCCGAATCTCCTCCCAGACCAGCCTCAGGCTTATGACCTTTGTTAGTCGAGCCCTCACTCATTTTTGACTATAACCATCGGTATATTATAGCCCGGTGTTAGTCGACCTCATACATAACTGCCAAGCCAGATCCCAGCAGCTAACCACCCGCCTATTGGCAGGCAGGCAGGTTGGTACCTACTTACCCAACCTAGCCTTAGTAAGTAACCCAAAACTTACCAGGTCATATGAGGCTAACTCTATGTCTAATTGATACCATGCATCTTACCTCTCAGCAGATAGAGAGGCAAGTCAATCAGACATAGGGAACCAGTCGACCTAAGTAGGCCGACATGGCCAGGTGAGGGACACCACCCCTCACCATGTATATATATGTACCGACCCAGGGTCCGTTCACATGGTATGTCACCATGTACAATCTGGTTAAAAATATAAATCTGAATGCTAGCATATCGTTTAGCTATAACTCCAGACAGAATCCCAATAGGCCCTCTAGATTTTTTTTTGCTTAGATGAAGAGGGGGTACTATTTGGTATCCCCCCCATATGCCAGGGTATACCCTGCCTTCATCTAAGGTTTTCAAAAATTGGCGCATCGCTATTCCGTATGGCTGCACCTGTTGCGTATCAATTGATCTGACATCAAACATAGAAAGAGTTAAGTCTCAACTATGAGTTTGAAAAGTATATGCCCAGGGTATACCCTTCCTTCATCTAAGCTTAGATGAAGAGAGGGTTACTATTTGGTATCCCCCCCATATGCCAGGGTATACCCTCCCTTCATCTAAGGTTTTCAAAAATTGGCGCATCGCTATTCCGTATGGCTGCACCTGTTGCGTATCAATTGATCTGACATCAAACATAGAAAGAGTTAAGTCTCAACTATGAGTTTGAAAAGTATATGCCCAGGGTATACCCTTCCTTCATCTAAGCTTAGATGAAGAGAGGGTTACTATTTGGTATCCCCCCATATGCCAGGGTATACCCTCCCTTCATCTAAGGTCTCAAAGTGAAACCGCGTATCATTCCATTGATTCTGCATCGGCTGCATATCAATTGATCTAGCATCAAACACAGAGAGAGATAGGCGATTTTATTTTTGAGACCTTAGATGAAGGAAAGGTTACTCTGGCATAT
>Ga0206106_100622_pt1 | contig 15273 bp, 7 predicted proteins | sample 1B1ome_FD_148677 | JGI IMG/M metagenome (GOLD analysis project Ga0206106, IMG submission 148677) | Enriched microbial communities from leaf-cutter ant dump, University of Wisconsin, Madison, United States - 1B110A | ecosystem: Environmental > Terrestrial > Nest > Insects nest > Nest dump | place... | reverse complement strand
GTCTGGCTACGCAGTTCCTTGGAACTGCGCTCCGAATAGAGAGCTGCAGAGAAAACAGTCAGTCGAAGGCGATAATCGCAACCATCGACTGGTCTCGGATCGTCAGTGGCGTGGAGTTGGCGCAATTTCCCGTTATCACCGAGACGAAAGAACGATCGAGCGTTGAAGCATTCCCAGACGGGTCGAGACATGGAACGCGGATCATTATCGAAAAATTGCGCGCCGAGCTGGACGAAGATGACATTAAAGAACTAGGCCGTGAGGTTTGGCTTCTGCGGTCGCCGTTCAATCAGTTTGGTCGAGGACGGTCTCGCAGAGATAGAAACGATCCTAAGAACTTCGAAATACGCTTCTTGGCTGAGAACCAAGAGCTTGAGGAGCGTTTCGACGAGATCTTCGAAGATCTAACGGAAAGGATTTGGAGAGCTAAGATTAGCGGCCACATCAAGAACGGCCGAGAATCCGATTTAGGAGAAATCCAGATTGAATTTCGTGATGGCTTTCCAAGCAAATCTCCGTACGAGATATATTCGGACGAGGTAACACTTTCAAACTTAGTGCCGATTCGACCTAGCGATCCGGATTCAAGCGCGTCTGCGTCCCCATTTGGCGGCGCATTAATTGATAGCGTTGATTTTACGATATACGTCTATCGGCTTGAGCGAAGGCAACCAGCCTCAGTTCCTCTAACGGAACTACGAAATTATCTTGCCAATTTTGGTAATGTATCAATCTATGATTCTGGGTTTCGACTTCCATATTATGGCGTTGATGCCGATTGGCTTCTTAATGCATTGGACCACGCACGCAGGGTTTCAGTATCCTCACTGCTTCCTGCCAAGTGGGGTATCGAAAAACGTTATCTCCTCGATCTGCCCGCACCGGGAAGAATATTTGGATTCGTGGAGATCAATACCACACGCGAGGAGCGAGTTGCAAAACAGTTCTCCGCACAGGCTGGAGACTGGCTGGAAATACAGGCCGGGCGTGATCGACTTCATGACAATCGGGCCTACGCGCAACTGCAAGCCTTCGTTCGGTACAGCCTAGACCTTTATGCCAACAGATATGCGGCTCGATCGCTTCGTGCCGCAGAGGCGTCCGCCGATCATGAGCCCGCTGAACGCAAGTACCAGCGCGTGGTTCGAGTCCTTGAGGAGCACCGCGACCAAATAGCTGCCGTCGTCTACACGGAGGCGATCAAGGAAGCGAAGGAAGCCGAGAAGGCAGCGAAGTCCCAAGACAATCAATTCACCCAGCGTATCGCTGCCATAGCGCCCCTCGCGGCTGCCGGGATGACTGCTCTCGCGATGACGCACGAGCTCAATCGGGAAGTTCGTTTCCTCCAGTCGGCCGAACGTCGTTTGCGGGTGATCGCAGATGAGCATGACCTTCCTGAACTGACCAAAGAGGCGGATGACCTGCGGGCGTCCTTGGGGCGCCTCCGCGCTCTCCAATCCCTTTTTTCACCGCTCCTCTCAGCCGAAGATCGAGAGGAACGTGCAAGGCTTCGTGTCGATCCTATAGTCCGGGGCGTGGTGACCGGCATGGCCCCTTTGACGCCTGGGCTTGAGATCGAGACGCGGATTGATCAGGAGATGCGGTTTCCACCGGCGCCACTGGCCGTATGGAACGCGCTGCTTCAGAACGTGATCGCCAACGCATGGAATGCGTGCCTTGCTTCCAAGGTCGCGAAGGTTGCGATCGTTGGGTTCGAGAATGCAAACGACGGTGTCTTATGGGTGAGCGACTCCGGCGTAGGTCTCGACTTGAGCGACGCTGATCGAATGTTCGATGCTTTCGAAAGAAAGCTGGAAGTCCCGCGTGAGCAAGCGTCACTTGTTATCGGTGGACAAGGCTTGGGCTTGGCCATTGTTCGAATGCTTGCAGAGACACACAAGGCGGAGGTTGCATTCGTTGAGCCTGAGGACGGCTACGCGACGACATTCCAGATGAAGTGGAGGAAATGACGTTGCAAATTCTGGCAATAGACGATCGTGATCCGGAGACCATCGTTGCGACAATTAATGAGGCTGTCGCCTTTGAAGTCACTGCCCCGGGCAAGGATGACCCTGAGAAGACTGAGTTGACGGCCTTTTTGACACAACTCTTCGATGCCGCCAAGATTGCGTTCGAGGGTGATCCTAGTAGCGCGAAAACTGACAGTTTCAGCAATATCGACTTAGTGATCCTCGACTTCGGGTTGACAACTCTCAGCGGCTTCGGTGTGCGCCTGACGGCAGAGCATATTGCGGGATACATTCGCGCATTGACGGATGTGCCCTACGTCGTTTCTCTGAATAAGTTGGGCGATGTCGACTTTGATCTGAAGTACCTGCTTGGCGACTTCGATACGCGGGCTGACCTCGCCCTCAACACAAAACTGCTGCGTATTCCAGGGCTTTGGTCAGGAGAAACGGAGGCGGGCAAATTCTGTCCGTGGTACTGGCCGCGTCTGAATGAAGCCGCGAAACGCAGGAAAGCGCAGATCGAGTTCATAAAGGAGAACCTCGACCAGCCCATCCTCCAAAGCCTGAACTTCCCCGAAGACGTGGTCGAACAATTGTCGCTACAGGCGATCGCCTTCCTCTCGCCAGATGCTGATGATGGCGAAGGCCATGGCCACGGCAACGTGCGGGATGTGACATTCTGGCAGCATTTCCGCTCCTCGAACCGAACCCTTATCCGCGACGATCGTCGTGGGCTGTTCGGTGGGCCCGATGCTGAGATCCCCCTAACCGCTTCGGGTGATGACAACATAAGGACGATCGCGGCGCGCGTTGTTGCGGGCGAGTTGGATTTCTGGTTCCGCCGGGACATTCTCGGCCCGCAGCGACTTCTGATCGATGCACCGCATCTGCAGGCGAAGTATAGGTTCCGCCCGGGGGAAGGCGAAAAGGCTAACCCGGAAGCATGGACAGGGACAGAGAAGGAATTCACACCCAAGTTCGGCTTAGCGGCCGAGTTCTATAACATTATAAAGGACTTCGAATTCAAGCAGGCCTATGGACAGGTCGACCTCGTCTGGACTGACAAGCCCTGCTTCTGGCTCCCGCAGATAGAAAAAAGCGACGCATTTGACCTGCTTGCGGCTAATCACCCAAAGCGGCAGAACAATATAGTATTTTGCGAAGACACAAGGCAATTCATTGATAGCAAAACTAATGCTGTCAACCGTTTTGAAACTGCCTTAGGGCGCGGCATAGATGTACGTTACGTCCAGAAAATAGATGATTTTCAGTACTCTCCGCAAAGTCATCTGGCTCGATAAGCTATGGTGATCTTTGGTAACGACAATCCGACCCACGAGCACGTTATTGGAACGATGGCAATTCTTGCTCTTGCTGGTGCTGATTATCTGTCGAGTGCAGAGAACGCAACAATTAGGACCGCGTTCCTGAACACGAAGTTGGCAGTCGATAGTGGGGATATTTTCGCATTCGAACGCGCCCGAGCGATGGAAGCACTCAAACAGGAGCGAATTCGGAAGGGGGGAAACGAGTTCATCCCGTTCCCAGCTATGAACAAGGAAATGAGAAGCGGAAATCTTGTTGGCTTCTTTCGTCCAAGATTATACGAAAAAGCCGATGGTATCGATAGTTTCGGCGTGGAGCTTTTGCTTGTATGGCCAAAATCCAATTTCAGCGCAGCGCTGCGATTTGAGAAGGGCTTTCGCGGAGATACTGATCCACATCATTTTTTTCATGCGCAGATATCGCCATCGCTCAATATGGGAGCCACTGGTGGATTTGTGTCCACATCGCTGCCGGAGGTATTTAAGCAATTTTCACCAACTATGCCGCTGCCAGCAATAAAATATTCAACCTGGTTTTCTCTTCTACTATCTCTTTGTGGGCAGCAGCGTAACAACGCGAATGGAATTATTCAGATATTCAATTCACTATATGACTTTGATCCGATAAATCATAGAGAACTGTCATGCATATTGAGCAGATCCATTCAAGACCTTACAATGGGAGAACAAGCTGCTCCAAGATCGTCTTATAGCATCGGAAATATTGCCCGTTGGCTTTTGGGGCGATCTTAGACATCTCTTCTGCAAATATGCCTCCGCACAGGTATGCAGCGAGCGATTCGGTTTTCGCATTTGAGATAGTCGATCGAATTGCGTAGAGGCCATGCGCAGGTATCGAACCCGAGGTGTCCAACGCTAGTCTGGGTGTCTTGGACAACTCCGGAACGAGGAGCTTCGGTTGCATCCAGAGCTCGACGGATACCCTGTCGATCGGACGGTACCAGGGTGCCCCGTACTTCGTCACGATCGATCTTTGCTCAAGACTACCACGATAACGCGTCATCCAGGCCTTCGCCTTGGGAAACCGATCTATGTCGCGTAGTTTTCCATCGTCGTCGTATAGGCAGATCACGACTTTCGATGTTTTCTTGATCCAGCCTTCTCCTATGTCTTGGGGTGACAGCCACGGTCGGAGAAGTTCTTCTTCCACTTCATGCGCACGCTCAAGTGGCAGCACGTATGCATCCGTACACCCCAACGCCGGTCCGACCCGGACCTCGAAACCCGCTTCCTTAAGTGTGACCCCAATATTTGCTTTGCGTACCGGCTTTCGCGCTGCGCCCCGTCGCTGCATAACCACAACTGACGGGTAGGTGGTGGCTGCTTCAATATAGGCCTCGCCGGGCGCGATCGCACGATCCTGCAGGATGTCCACGTCAAGCAAACGGGTATTCCGAAAACCTTCGGCGAACCCCATGAACTTCCACCTGTCAGTGCACACGAAGCCGAGTTTACCACCCACTTTCAGAGCTTCGATACCGCGGTCGAGAAACGGCAAGAACAGATCACCCTTCGCCACAGTGGCCGGAAGAACCTGCTGGTACCTAGTTCTCAGAGGCGCTGGCAACTTGGACCAGCGCAGGTATGGAGGATTGCCGACTACATGCGTGAACGATCTGGACGTCAGTGGCGACAGTAGGAAGTCGGCCTCCCTTACCCAGTTAGCCGCTAAGTCCTCGGCGTCATTTTGCATCAGTCCATGCTTGATCAGGAGCTGAGTCACAGCAGCACGACACTTCGTGGCTTCATCCGCGTGAATCTCGAATGCGAGAAGTCTCTCTGCTAGGAGGTCTTGCCGTGGTGCATGGCCATGCGCGGCGAATGATCGGAGCAGCCGATCGACGGCCTTCACGACGAAGGCACCGTCGCCAGATGCAGGCTCGAGGAGACGACAATCTACGAGATCATTGTCGGAGCGCCAACCGATATCGTCGAGGATCATTTCGACGATGGTCGGTCGAGTGTAGATTCCACAGGCTGCGTGGAGGACGTCAGCACCATCCAGCATTCCTTCCTCGATGTTTTGCTCACCGACTGCGCCGCGAGTTTCAAAGATCATTCCCACCCATCTTCCTCTGCCCAGCCACTTTGCGCTTCGATCCGTGACGTATACAAGCTCCCTATGAGAATAGCAGGGCTATATGCGGGAATCGGCGGATTCGAGTTGGGATTCAAGGCCATCGGAGCCTCGGCGGCACTCCTTGCCGACAAGGATGACGCCTGCCGCGTGGTATTAAAGAAGCAGTTCCCCAATGCGACCGTGGTTGGGGATGTAGCGGACATTGAAGAAATCCCTGCGGCCGTAGATGTGCTCACCGCAGGGTTCCCGTGCCAGAACCTCAGTATGGCCGGCGACAAAACCGGACTTCAAGGTTCAAAGACCGGAGATGTGATGGGCATGTTCGGACTGCTGCAGCGCCGCAAGGTTCCCACGATAGTCCTGGAAAACGTCTATTTCCTTCTCAGTGTCGATCGAGGGCGTGCCATGAGCAGACTTGTGGCCCTCATTGAAGAATTGGGTTACGCTTGGGCATATCGCGTCGTTGATTTGAGATCATTCGGTATGCCTCAACGTCGGCGACGAGTCGTATTTGTGGCCAGCACAGAATTCGATCCGTCAGGTGTTCTGTTCTCCGACGACGAGGGTGCTCTGCCAGAGTGTGCGGCTTCAATCGATCGCCCGCTTGGCTTCTACTGGACAGAAGGCCGTTCGGGCGTTGGACTGGTTGCTAATGGTATCCCGCCCATCAAGGGCGGCTCGGCTGTCGGCATTCCGTCCCCACCGGCGGTCTTGTTTCCCGACGGACGCGTCATGATGCCCAGCATCGAGGCATGCGAACTGCTTCAGGGCTTTCCGCGCGGCTGGACAGAAGCAGAGTATCAAGACCGTCGGTCGCCAAGATGGAAGATGCTCGGCAATGCAATGCCCGTGCCTATCGCCGAATGGGCAGCACGGGTGATATGCATGCCCAACGCGGCGATACAGCATGCGAATGTCGCGCTTAGATCAGATAAATGGCCACTTGCCGCGTTCGGATATCGGGGAACCCGACTAGCTGTTTCGGTGTCTGAGTATCCATTTGCGCGCCAGTCGCCGGGAATAGAGGCCTTTCTCGATGAGACCTGGAAGCCACTTTCTCGTCGCGCTTTGGACGGATTTATCGGCAGGGCTGAGACCAGCAATCTTCGGTTTCCTGCTGGCTTCTTGGATGCACTTAGAAAGGCGCGTGCTCAGGCGTCTTAGGCGCGCTATTAATAGAATTCTCTCCTGATGCTCTGCGTCCAATGGACAAAGGGCACAGGTTGACGGTACGCTACATTAGATAGGATCAGTATTACTTGTTCTGGTTGGAGCGGTGGTTTGGCAAAGCGACGCGACAGTCAGGCGTCAATTAATGCATATAGTATGCGTGAGTTTCGGGAAAAAGTTATAGCTCCCGCATTAACCCAGCTACAGCCAATCCCTCGTGAGCTTATAGGTGGCACGCGGGGAAGCATGGTTCAAATCGCGCGTGACAACAGCCATAATTCTCTTTGCTATGAAATGAGACTGAGCTTTGCTCTTACCATTGGAGCTGCTTTCGAGAGAAATTTGCGGCTATGGTTATCGTTTGGGCTGGCGGAACTCAGACCAGTGATCGAGCGGGCTGATCGTAGGAGCCTATTCAAGCATGTAGCTGATATGAAAGGCCCAACCGCTGCACTAAAGATCGAATCCGCAGATATTATTGAGCTTTGGGAACTGGTCAGCACTGCAAGACACGGAGATGGCCCGGCGGCTATACGCTTGAGATCGCTGAACCCCGGCCTATGGTCTCATCAGGATATAATTACTCAAGTCGAATATGATAAAGCTGGCCTGAGGGCTTACGCTATGCGTGTAAAGGATTCCGACATTGAGCGCTACCTCAATGCGACAATAGATTTTTGGGATAGTGTTAACCGCAAGTAGATGTGCTTGTATTTGCTTTAATTCAGGAATCTCTCCCCATTGCAATGAAAGGCGGCTTCTGGGAATGCAGACACGCAGTATCGAGCGAGAATGACCGACCGCTAAGGGACAAACCAATTTTCTCTGGACTGAGCGAATATCCGCTTCAATGTGAGATTTGTGGACAAACCGATCACTCCGCTCACGGCCCCGAGCGGTAGCGCTTGCGCTTCCGTTTCTACTTTGGCCAATCACGATAGCCTATTTCAAACGCGCCCTGAGGAATTTATTCAACGACGAACGAATCTGTGATCAAGCGAACAATGCCGTTTACGATGTCGTCGTACGATCTCCCATTGGGCGATATCCTTGAACATGACCATTTCGGCCGATACAAGCCATCTTCCCACGGCACAGGCAACCCAGTTCGACTTCTCCCTACACACGTTAGGCTGGAAGGCGTTCCAGGATCTCGCCGTCGCCGTTGCCGCGGAGGTGCTAGGCCGCCCTGTGCAGGTTTTCCTGCCCGCGCAGGACGGCGGGCGCGACGGCGCCTTCGTGGGTACATGGCCGGGCGCGCCGGACGTCCCCGATGCAAAGTCCACCATCCAGTGCAAGTTTATTGGGAAAGCGGGGGCGACTCTCGCGCTCGGCGATGTGGCAGGCGAGTTGGGCAAGGTCGCCTCGCTCGCCAAGCGTGGACTCGCGCATGACTATGTCCTTCTCACCAATGCCGGTGTCTCGGGCGAACGCGAGGCAGAAATCGCCCTCGCATTTGAAGCTGCTGGAGCGGCGCGAGTCCGCGTGTTCGGGCGCGAATGGCTGACGCAGGAAATCCGTGGTCGCCCACGTCTGCGCATGATGGTCCCGCGCCTATATGGCCTCGGCGATCTCTCTCAGATCATCGATGAACGCGCGTATCTTCAGGCACGTTACATACTGAGCGCGATGGGTGACGATCTTGCCTGCTTCGTTACCACAGCTGCGCACCGCCAGAGCGTCGAGGCGCTCCAGCAGCATCGCTTCGTCCTGCTGTTGGGCGATCCCGCAAGCGGCAAGTCGACCATCGGTGCGAGCCTGGCACTCGGCGCGCTCGACGATGGCGCGATCGGGACCGTACGCGTGTCTACGGGCGAAGCCTTCGAAAGGCACTGGAACCCCAACGAACCCAGCCAGTTTTTCTGGATCGATGACGCCTTCGGCGAGACGCAGTATCAGCGTGCCCGCGCTGATGGCTGGAATAGCCGTCTCAAGCTGATCCGCGCCGCAGTCAAGGCCGGTGCCCGCGTGCTAATGACCTCGCGGACCTATATATGGAAAGCCGCGCAGCGCGATCTCAAGCTGAGCGAATTTCCGCTATTCACGAACAGCCAGGTGATCATCGATGTGCAGGGACTGAGCGATGTCGAACGCGCGCAGATCCTCTACAACCATATCCGGCGAGGCGATCAACCGAGCGAGTGGCGTGAGCAGTTGAAGCCGTTCTTGCCTCCTATCGCGACGAATCGGCGTTTCCTGCCAGAGACGGCGCGACGGCTGGGCTCGACCTTCTTCACCGGCAGGCTCAATCTGCGTGCGGAGGAGATCAATGCCTTTGTGGAAGAGCCGCTTGAGCTCCTGAAGGACGTGCTGCGCACGCTCGCCGAACCCGACCGTGCCGCCATTGCACTCATCTTCCTGCATGGTCCGGCCGGGGTGCTGTCGCCGATCGAGCAGTCGGATGCACTAGACGTCGTATGCCGCCTCAGCGGAGTCAGCGCCGCCGAGGTGGGGCGCGCGATTGAGGCTCTCCAGGGAAGCCTGACGCTGCTGCTCGAAACCGAGACGGGCCGACGTTGGACGTTCAAGCACCCGACGATCGCTGATGCCTATGCCGCGCTGGTCGCCGAATCCCCCGAGATGGTCGAGCTCTACGTTCGCGGCGCCAAACTCGAGAAGCTCCTCTCTGAGGTTGTGTGCGGTTCGGTCCAACTCTTCGGTGCCAGTGTCCATGTGCCACATAGCCTCTACGACGTGCTGCTTGATCGCATGGCAGGGAAGGGTTTGCTGCATGAGGACATACTCCGCTTCGCTGCGTATCGCGGCGACCCGGCGTTCTTCACGCGCCTTGTCGAACGTGTCTCCGATCTCTCCGAGGTGCCGTCGAGGATCACGTCCGACATGCGTTGGAGTGCGGAACTTGACTTCCTGGCCAAACTACATGCCCTCGATCTGCTTCCCGAGTCGGTTCGCCTGTCCGCAGCCAAGGAGATAGTACGACTCTCGCTCCTCTGGGGGGATGTAGCGCCGTTCCAAGGCGAGGAGGTGCGAGCGCTCCTCACCGATGCTGAATTCGACCAGCTTGTGGAGCAGTTCAAGGCCGAGGTCCTGGAGCATTACGGGTTGGCCCCGGAGAATTGGGACTCGCAACTCGTCTCTGGAGACCGCGCACAGCATCTCGACGATCTGAGGGACGCGATCCGAACGTACGCCTCGATCCAGCCGGATGACGATGAAGTTCAGGAACTTGCGGCTCGGTGCATGGCCGAGATCGAATCTTTCATTGATACGATCGAGGACGAACAGGAGGACGACGCTCCGATTGACACGCCTGTCCCACCGGCATCGCATGCGCCGGAACAGATCGCGTCGATCTTCGACGATGTCGATGACTAACTCGGCGATAGCGTTAGCGATCTTGCCAACGATTCCGTCTGTGTGCCGTATCGTTGCCTCACGAGTTCGAATCGACCATCGTCGACACCCATCGGAGGCCGTACGATGCGTGTCCCCACCCTAAATGAACTCATCTTCTGCACGTCCGACGGGAAGCGGACGGTCGCGGAGTCGATGGAAACAGGAGAACCCGTACACATCGCGGATGCCGAAAGTGGCCTCGCCTGCAATTGCCGCTGCCCAGGTTGCGGTCGAAGGATGGTCGCGCACCGGGGAAAGCACCGACAACACTTCCAGCATGCGGCCGATCTCAACGGAGAGACGTGTGCTTCGTCCGGCGAGACCGCCCTGCATAAGTTTGCGAAGAAGACGCTCGCCGCCACCCTCCAACTGAGGCTGCCGGCTCTTAAGGCGAGCGACGGTCGCAACACTGTCGAAGTCGTTCACGAAGGAGAATTCCACTTCGACAGTGCGGTGCTGGAAAAGCGCCATGGGGAGATCGTGCCGGATGTCGTCTGCCACCGTGCCGACCGTGCCCTGCATGTCGAATTCATGGTCACGCACGCCTGCGGTCCCGAGAAGGTCGAGCGTTTCCGCGAGATGGACGTCGGCGCGATAGAGATCGACCTTTCCGGATACAGGGATCAGCCACTCGACAACCTGGCCGGAGCGATCCTGTCCGAGGCTCCCCGGAACTGGCTACACAATCCCAAGATCTCGGCGGCCCGTGACAAACTTGACGGCATGGAACGCGAGCGACTTGCCGGGATCGAAGCCAGCGCCCAAGACCTGCTGGCCGAGGCAGCGAGCATCACCCCCGATGCTGACATAGGTCCTTGGGAAGAGGGTGCTGTCGAACACGACCTCGGTCCGCTGATCGAGGCTTCGGTTCCTTCCGTCGGATTCCTGGTGCGCGAACAGGAATGGAAGGCGTTTGTCCTCATCCAGTTCGGTCTCGCCGCCAAGGACGGTTTCACTAGGAAGGAGGCCTTCGCGGCGATCAAGGAGGAAGGATGGGTAGCGCAGAAGTTCCGGTTCGTCGACACGGAAGTCGCAGACTGCCTGCGTCGGCTGAGTAAGAAAGAGGTCTGGATTCCCTGGGAAGCGCTGGGAGACTTCCTCGGCGCCATGCGAAAGTCGGGCATACTCGTTGCCGTCGACCAGCGCGGAAAGCTTGCTGGTGGGCGGAAGCTCTTCGAAACGATCCGGCGGGCACAGGAATTGCGGGAGAGGCCTGCAAAACGAACTGAAGAACTCAAGGCGCTGGTGACGCGGATACTCGCTCCCGTGCGGGAGGGCTTCAAGGCGGGGTTCGATTTCGACCAATGGTTCGCTTCTACCGACGTGCTTGGAGAGAGGCCAGCCGATTTCCTTAACGTCGAAGACGATGACTGGAAGGGGTTCATCAATCGGCTCGAGCGCCTGTGTTCGGAGATGTATAGGCGACCGCCAACTATAACGGAATCGCTCGGACTGCCAGTGCAGGAAGAGGCGTCAGCGAGGCAAGCGTCGCACCGTCTCGCGCAGGAACAGCAGAAGCAAGAATCCGAGGAGAAGGCTGAGCGTGAGGCTTTCGAACGCGTGACCAACCTGCGGAGATCCGTCGAAACAGCCATGGGTGCCGCCGCGGCGGGCTGGTTGGACACGCCACAAGATGCACTCGACGGTCTATCGCCATCGGCAATGGCACGACGGTCCCAGTCCGACTTCTGGAGGGCGACCAAGGCGCTTGATCGTTGGAGGGATGCGCTCAGGGAGGAAGAACAGCGGCAGTCCAAGCGGGAAAACGCGCTAGCATCCCTGCGTTCTGCAGTTCGCACTGAATTCAAGCGCGAGGATCTCGCCGACCTGTGGATGCGACAGCCACATCAGATGCTCAACGGTGCTAAGCCCGGCGAGTATTGTGTCGATGATTCCACTCTCCGCGCATGCCTCGATCTGTTTACCGGTAGGCGACGGCGCTGATCATGTTCTCTCGGATCGGTAAGTGCAATCGAGGTATCGCCGTCGCGTGCATAGGAATGCGCCTCCGATCGCTGCTATTTCGTTCGTTTCGGAAAGTCCTTGTATCCCTGCCATGAGGCCACGAGTTGTGGTTCAGGTACGCCCTGCCATTCCTGCGCTCCACGGAGCACTTTAACATCGCCTATTCCCATCCTTGCGGAACTGCCACCTAGGAACAAAACGAATGACTGCTTTCAGGCCGTGAACCAAAAATATCGACGACCACAGGGGAGGTCGAGTGCCGAACGGCAGCTTTCCGCCGGACGCTCCCTAGACCTGACGGTCCGGTCACGGCTCCATTCCAGCATAACTCTGTGAACGGCGAGGATGAACGCAGAGCTGCCGTGACCAGTAAGCGCCCACCCTAGGAGAGCCGCCGACTGCAGGCGAGAGAGAGGTTATCGCCGATCTCGATTTTCGCAAGAACGTTATGGTGTTGCGGTCACGACGCCCGCGCCCGAGATTTTGAGTCTGACAATCCACCGCGCGCAAGCGGCGCAGGTTACGAACGTGAAAGTGCTCCCAGGCTCCTCCCCGTCGCCGGCACCTAAGGGCGCATGCACGCGGGGTAGTATCCTGCCTGCTCGGCAAAGCAGCAACAAGTGCGCGCCAACATCATTCAAGGCTATGCGCGCTCACAGTCCTGGGTTAGCAGTTGAAAGGGCAATCATGACTTGGAGGGGGCTTGGCCAGCGCTGTTAATTTCACTTCTGCCGTTGCTGTGGCGGCACAAGACGATGTCCTAACGCCCGCCGATCAGATCGATCGTATTGCGGATGGCAAGCTGCAGGCGTTTGCGGGAACGATCAACATCACCACCGGCGTCTATCTGGACGACGTCTATGCCCAGAATAAGAGCGTCGCTGAGCACACGGCGGCCGATTATCACGGTCGGTTCCTGATCGAGCTCGTTCAGAACGCCAACGACGTCCATGAGCGAGGCCAGCATAATGGTCAGATCGAGGTGCTCCTGGTCGAGGACGAGGGCGATTTCGGCACGCTCTATGTCGCGAATTTCGGAAAGCCGTTCACCCACGACAATGTGGTCGCGCTTTCGCGCATCGGCATGTCCACCAAACCGCCTGGGGAATCGATCGGCAACAAAGGGCTCGGCTTTCGGAGCGTGAGCCATGTCTGCGATGCACCCGAGATTTACTCGCAGGCGCCCGACACGAGCGGCGTAGCCACGTTCGAGGGATATTGCTTCACCTTCGCCCGGTCTGAAGACCTGAGCTCCCGGATCGACCATCCGACCGTCCTTGCCTTCGCGCAGTCCGACCTGCCGATGTTCTTCCTGCCAATCGCCCTTAGCACGCAGCCTGCGATCATCGCCGATTATGCCGCGCGCGGCTTCTCGTCCGTCATTCGGCTTCCACTTCGGGATTGGGACTCGCTGCAGACTGCGCGGGACGAGATCGCGACGTTGGACGACGAATCTGCGCCGCTGCTCCTCTTTCTCGATCGTCTCGAGAAGCTCAACGCCAGGGTACGGAACCGCGCTGGCGAGACCTCCTCGGCGTTCACACTCAAGCGACATGAAGAGCCGATCGCATCCGCGCCGGTTGCCGCGTCGATCGTCACGCTGAGCGGCGCGCACTGGCTACTGGTCCGCGATCACGCGCCCGAGAAACTCATGCGGCGAGCCATCGACGATGGCGTCAAGGCCAAGCAGCTCCATAGCAGTTGGAAGGATTGGTCAGGCGTTGGGGAGGTCGGCCTGGCAGTGCCCCTCGATCACGAGATTTCGTCGCCTCGTCTCTACACCTTCCTGCCAATGGGGGAGGGTGCCACTGCGCCCTTCCAGGGGCACCTTCACGGCAGCTTCTTTCCGTCCTCGAACCGCAAGGCCCTCGATGCTGGCATCGCGCTAAATCGCCTGCTCCTCACCCAGGCCGTGACACTCGCCGCCGCGAGCGTGCGTTGGCTGGCGGACCGCGATGCTGGCCGCAGCCATTCGGCCGTCACAGCGATCGCCCGGGCGAAGGCATCTGTCGATCTCCTCGTCTGGACCAACCCATCCAGCCTGACCGCAGCGAAGAGCCCGGGCGAGCGACTCGATTTGCCCGCCCTCTCGGCCGCTGAGATCGCGCGTCTCGGCGACCAGGAGTTCGGATCTGCCCAGGTTATCCCATGCGCCGTCACGCTGGGCGGTTTGCTCTCGGTCGGTTGGCGACGCCCCAGGGAGGTGCGCGCCACCTTCGAGGCGTCGCCGACCTTCGATCTTTCGGCGGTCGCGAAGCACGGCGCGACTATATCCCCGCCGATCGCGCCGCTCCTGCCCGAGCTCAAGGCTGAGCGCATCGCCCGGCTAACGCCTTTCCTTCGGCAATACGCGCCAAACTTGTTCCGTGACCGGCTGGCGCCCCTCGAGTGCGCGCGGATTGCGGCAGAGGTCGCCGGCACCCTGCGCGCTGGTAAGCGCCCCCCGACGAGCCATTGGACCGCCTTCTACCGGGATCTCCCCTCCTTCATGAAAGAGGGGCCGGAGATGCTCGCCGGCTTGCCCGTCATCCTATGCGATGACGGGACGGTTCGCGCTGGTCGCCGCGACGTCCAGACCGACGGCCAGCTTCCGCGCGTCCGGCGCCGGCGGCGCAAGGGCGAGCAGATCGAACCCTCTCTCTTCTTTCCGCCCGCGACCCGGCCGTCTGGCGAGAATGCGGAGATCCCGCTCGAGCAGCTCCGCGTGCCGGCGCCGCTGGCGGCCCACTTCGCCTTCGCAGCGAACACGCTCCCCTGGCACGGCGAGCTGCGTGCCGCGCGCGAGTTCCTCGAGCGCGGCCAAGTCTCGGCCTATGACGGCGAAACGGTCCTCACCCGCATCTCTCAGGTAGTCAACGCGGGCGCCTCGGTCGAGGAGGCTCTGGCGGGTCTACGCTGGGCATTCGCGATCTGGCGGCGCGCACAGGCAACCAGGTCGATCAAGGTCGATTCCTCCTATCGCCTGCTCGTTCCCACAGCGGATGGGATGCTTCACGCGACGGAGGCTGTCTTCTCGGAAACCTGGCCCGAAGAACTCCTCGGCCGGCGGCTGAATGCGCTCTTCAGCTCCGCGCCGCCCGACGTCGCCGACTTTGCCTTGTATCGAAAGCGTCTCCTCGCGCCGACGAGCCATCGCGCCTTCAAGGGCCAGGCGACGCTTTGGGCGGAGTTTCTACGCGGATTGGGCGTCGGGAGCGGTCTGCGCGCGCTTCCCTTGCCCTCCATGCCCCCGACCCGGTCCTACGAGGTGACGAGCTTCGGGTTCGCCAAGAAGCTAGGTCTTAGCGACGCGGCCATCGCCGACTGGAAGCGGGATGTCAGCACCTTCAACAAGGAAAGCCTGAGCCACACCTATTCCACGAACTACAAGTTCGCGAACGCTCTA
>Ga0206106_100619_pt1 | contig 15372 bp, 3 predicted proteins | sample 1B1ome_FD_148677 | JGI IMG/M metagenome (GOLD analysis project Ga0206106, IMG submission 148677) | Enriched microbial communities from leaf-cutter ant dump, University of Wisconsin, Madison, United States - 1B110A | ecosystem: Environmental > Terrestrial > Nest > Insects nest > Nest dump | place... | reverse complement strand
AATGACCGGGTACTGCCGTTCTTTGCTGAACAGAGTATGGGCATTATTCGCATTCTGACCGACCGCGGTACCGAATATTGCGGCAAGCCGGAAAATCATGATTACCAGCTTTATCTGGCACTCAATGACATCGAACATTCCAAAACGAAAGCCAATCATCCGCAGACCAACGGTATTTGCGAACGCTTTCACAAAACCATCTTGCAGGAGTTCTACCAGGTGGCATGCCCGCGCAAGATTTACCAGTCCATTGAAGAGTTACAACACGATCTGGATGATTGGATGGCGTACTACAACAGTGTGCGGACTCACCAGGGAAAAATGTGCTGTGGACGCACCCCGATGCAAACTTTAATTGATGCAAAGAAGATATGGGACGATAAAATTACCGAATTGAATAACTGAATCTGATCTAACAGGCACTCGTCAAATCGGGTAACTGTCAGACCAGATCTCAACTACTACACATCATTTTACCAGGCGCGTTCAATAGCAGAGTAACGCAGAAACCTTTTCTTAAGCATGTTCCTATAGTATTTATTTAGCAAATAGCTTCTGAAAGCACTCTCTGATGTGCTGACTTTTCTCCTTTCCTGATCTAATAGTTATAGCAGCTCCAAAGATTTGCCTTTGTACTAAATTACTAAAGGTATTTTCTGCTATTCCAGAATTATCCTTCTGGCTCACAAGCCATATCTATTAGTTCTTCCGTGAAGTGTGTAATAGCTTTTTAGAATGTTGCATTCCATTCTGGTAATAATTTTCTTTTGCAGATGGGTGATTCAACTTGCTTTGGTTTGAGAGTGCTTAATTCTGAAAATATACCTGCTAAGTTTGCCTGAATTTTCAATCCTACCTGCTGTGCAACATATCTTTATTAAAATCAAATATTTGCATCCCTGTTTTTTAATTATCAGTAATAAGATTTAGATGATCTGTTTTCGTTTGGCTTAAATTCTTTACTGCCTCATTCGTATTCCAAGAACTGTTAGCAAAATACTTTAGAGGTCATGAAGTAATGATGAATGATAGCCAGGCAAGAGCACTCGCATCTCGTTTTATTCAGTTAACACCTGAAAAAAGGAGCATTTTTCTTGATGCCTTGGCTAAGGAAGGAATAAGTTTTTCTGCATTTCCTATTGTGCCGAGTGTTAATGAAGCGAGCCGTAATGAACTGTCATACACCCAGCAACGTATGTGGTTTCTATGGCAACTGGATCCGCAAAGCGCTGCCTACAACCTGCCTATTGTTACCCGGTTAAGCGGATCGCTTAATGTCGATATTTTGAATAAGGCACTTAATAGCATTGTTGCACGTCACGAAATACTCAGAACCTGCTTTCCTGCTGATGAGTTTGGGAGACCTTCACAATTTATCTGTAATACATTTGAAGTCAGTATTGAGATTGAAGATCTTACCTATTCCTCAATAGATATCCAGGATGAACAGGTTCATGTTGTTGTAAAACAGGAATCTCTAACTCCTTTTGACCTGATCAATGGACCCTTGTTAAGGGTCAAGCTGATAAAACTTTCCAAATTACGGCATGTGTTGATAATGACCCTGCATCATATTGTTGCAGATGGTTGGTCGATCAACGTGCTGATTGAGGAATTGGTTCGCTACTATGAGGCATATTCTGCCAATAATCAGCCCGACTTGGATCCGCTTCCTATTCAATATGCCGATTATGCTTTATGGCAGCGTACCTGGCTTGAATCCGGTGAACTGCAGCGCCAGATGGCCTATTGGGTGCGGCAACTGGAGGGTGAGCAGCCTGTTCTGGAATTGCCAACCGATTATCCTAAATCCTCATTGAGAAGTTCCTCGGGTGTTCGATATGAGTTTGAAATTGATAATCACCTGGCCAAAGATTTGCGAGAACTGGCAAGGCAAAAAAATGCCAGTTTATTCATGGTGTTGCTGGCTGCCTTTAAAATTCTGCTCTTTCGATATACCTCTGCGGCCGATATCCGGGTAGGAATACCGATTGCCAATAGAAATAAAGCAGAAACCGAGAGATTGATTGGCTGCTTCATTAATACTCAGGTAATGCGTACTCAACTGGATAGCCAACAAACATTCTTTGATCTTCTGGAACGGGTACGTAATACCGTAATTGATGCCCAAGCGCATCAGGATCTGCCCTTCGAGAAACTGGTAGAAGCTCTGCAACCGGAGCGCAGCCTTATTCACAATCCGCTGTTTCAAGTCATGTTCAACCACCAGGATCAACTGACGGATGTTGAAGAGTTGTCAGTTTCTTCAGGTTTGCAGCTCAGTAATTTCCTGTGGGAGAAACAAACGACAGAATTTGATTTGAAACTGGATACCTGGCAAAAGAAAAATTCACTCCATGCTGGCTTTACCTTTGCGAGCGATCTGTTTGAGCGTTCGACGATAGAACGGCTGGCACATCACTGGCAACGGATACTGGCAGAGATGGTGAGAGATCCCTCGCAGCGGATAGCTGAGATCCTGTTGTTGGATGAGATAGAGACTCACCGGATTTTACGGGAGTGGAATGCCACTGAAATGGACTATGGAGAAGGCACTTGTATCCATAGCTTGTTTGAAGTACAGATGGAGAAGACACCGGAAGCGATAGCCTTGATCTTCCCGCAGGAAGGAGCAGAACAGAGGCTGACGTATACTGAGCTGAACAGTTGGGCAAATCGGCTGGCGCACCGGTTGAGATCACTGGGTGTGGGACCGGATGTACTGGTCGGTATTGCGGTGGAGCGTTCCATTGAGATGGTGATTGGCCTGCTGGGCATACTCAAAGCCGGGGGTGTGTATGTACCCTTGGATCCGGAATATCCAGCAGAACGCCTGAGTTACATGATGACAGACAGTGGTATTGAGTTGCTGCTGACTCAGGAACGACTGCAAGAACGTTTACCTATTCCGCAAGGAGTACAGGTACTGAATTTAGGTGATCAATCGGAAGCGGACTGGCAGCAGGAATCGGATGAGAACCTGCCACTGATCACGCTACCGGGCAATCTGGCCTATGTCATCTATACCTCAGGATCTACAGGGAAACCTAAAGGTGTAGCTGTTGCTCACTGTGGAGTGATCAATTTGTTATTGAGTATGGCCCGACGACTGGATATTGATACCAGTGATCGGGTACTGGGATTGACTTCTCTGTCTTTTGATATTGCTGCTTTGGAGCTTTATCTGCCTTTGATCAATGGTGCTGCCATTGCTCTGTTGGATAGCGGTGCATCCAAAGATCCTCAGGCAATCATCGAAGCAACCAAGCGTACTGGCACAACTCTCATACAGGCTACCCCCTCAACCTGGAAAATGCTGATGGATACCGGTGCTACAGCCCTGTTATCCCACTGCACCCTGTTAACGGGAGGCGAAGTTCTTCCTGAGGTTCTGGCTCAAGACATTCTGCAATCAACAGAATGCTTATGGAATGTTTATGGGCCGACAGAAACCACCATATGGTCGGCGATTTACCGGTTGGATAAAACTAGTCGAGAACCTTACATCGGTAGCCCGATCGACAATACCGAGATTTATATACTTGGCGGTGAATTTAATCCCCGACCGATGGGTGTGGTGGGTGAGCTTTATATTGGTGGTGATGGGGTGGTGCGGGGTTACTACAGTAAACCTGGATTGACGGCGGAGCGGTTTGTGCCGGACTCGTATGGAGAAGCGGGTGGTCGGTTGTATCGGACGGGTGATCTGGCGAGATATCGGTTAGATGGCAACATTGAGTATATAGGCCGGATCGATCACCAGGTGAAGATCCGGGGATTTCGGATTGAGTTAGGTGAGATCGAATCGCAACTGCAGGCCCAGGCAGAAGTACGGGACGCGGTAGTCATAGCGCAGTTGGCAGCAGGTGGTCAGCAACTGGTGGCGTATGTGGTACCCAGCGACAGTATTCTGGTTGACAAAGCAGTTGATGCGGATGTTCAAAACGCCTTCAGAGCTGACATAAAAGCTCAGCTGCAAGCTGTCTTGCCGGAATACATGGTGCCGAATCAGTATGTACTGCTGGATAAATTACCGTTGACACCGAATGGCAAACTGGATCGTAAGGCTTTACCAGCAGTGGAAGGCAGCGTCTTCCAGCGGGTGTATGAAGCTCCCCGGATGGAACTGGAGCAACAGTTGGCCAGTATCTGGCAGGAGGTGCTTAGAGTTGAACGGGTTGGGCTCAACGACAACTTCTTTGAACTGGGCGGGCATTCTCTGCTGGCGACTCAGACTATTTCCCGCATCCGTCAATCATTGGCAACAGATTTGCCTTTACGTGCTTTGTTTGAAACCAGTGATCTGCGTGCACTGGCGGAACGGGTTTCTCAGGAGAGGAGCATTCAGCTTGCGCTGATAGAGCGTGTTTCCAGGGAACAACCTTTACTTCTATCCTATGCGCAGCAACGGCAATGGGTGTTATGGCAGCTGGAGCCGGACAGTAGCGCTTACCATATTAGTGCAGCATTGCGTTTGAAGGGAGCCGTGGATGTAAAAGCATTGGGCAACAGCTTTGACGCAGTGATTGCCCGCCACGAGGTATTGCGCACCCATATTGCCGAGCAGGATGGTGAGCTTTATCAGGTGATCTTGCCGACGCTTTCATTACCTATTTCTCCTCAAGTCCTTGAAATAATCGAAGGCGAAACTAAGGAGCAAGCCTTAGAGCGTATGCTACAAAACCAGGCCAACGAACCTTTTAACCTTACTGAAGGGCCCTTGTTACGCGCCCGGCTGATTTACCTGGGTGACAATGATCAGGTGCTGTCATTAATACAACATCATATTATTTCTGACGCTTGGTCGATGCGGCTGATGGTGGAAGAGTTGGTTATTGCCTATCAGGCTTATAGCCAGAATCGGTTACCGGTACTGCCTGAGCTACCGATTCAATATGCGGACTATGCGGTATGGCAGCGTGCCTGGATGGAAGCGGGAGAAGGTGAACGCCAGTTGAGTTACTGGCGGCAGCAGCTGGGTGATGAGCAGCCGGTACTGGAATTGCCTCTGGATCGTCCGCGTCCGCAGCAGCCCAGCTATCGGGGAGCGAGTTTGTCACAGATGCTGTCCTCCGAACTGGCATTGAATATAGAACAACAGGCACGGGCAGCAGGCGTGACTCCATTCATGTTTTTGCTGGCTTCTTTTCAGATATTGCTGCATCGCTACAGTGGCCAGGAAGATATCCGTGTGGGTGTACCGATTGCCAACCGGACACGGTTGGAGACAGAGCGGCTGATCGGATTTTTTGTTAACACCCAGGTGCTGCGTGCAGAGATCGGACTGGAAACCACGATCAATGACTTACTGCAACAAACCCGGCAACGGGCACTGGAAGCTCAGGCGCACCAGGATCTGCCGTTTGAGCAGCTGGTGGAAGCGCTGCAATCGGAACGGAGCCTGAACACCACACCCTTGTTCCAGGTGATGTTCAACTATCACGATGAGCGTGACAACGGGACAGGTCGGCAGCTGGAACAGCTTGGTGATCTGATCATAGAACCTGTGGGTTGGGAGCAGCAATCTTCCAAATTTGATCTAACCTTGACGGTTATGTCAGCTCCAGAGGGTTTTATCGCTTCTTTTAACTATTCTACAGATCTGTTTGAGCGTGAAACGATAGAGAGGTTGTCTCAACACTGGCAGCGAATACTGGAAATGATGGTCAATGATCCACTGCAGCGGATATCGGAGCTGCCGATGCTCAGCCAGGACGAAACCCATCGGATTTTACGAGAGTGGAATGCTACTGAAGTTGACTATGGAGAAGGTGGCTGCATTCATAGTCTGTTTGAAGCACAAGTTGAGCGGATACCGGAAGCTACTGCACTAATCTTCCTTGCACAGGCAGATCAGCCCAAACAAACGCTGACCTACGCGCAATTGAATGCCAAAGCCAATCAGCTAGCACATACCCTAAGGAAAATGGGTGTGGGATCGGATGTACTGGCGGGCATTGCGGTGGAACGTTCCATCGAGATGGTGATAGGGCTGCTGGGTATACTCAAAGCAGGGGGAGCGTATGTACCACTGGACCCGGAATATCCGGCAGAGCGCCTGAATTACATGATGACAGACAGCGGTATCCAGTTGCTGCTGACTCAGACTTCGTTACACAAGACATTGCTTGTTCCATCGGATGTGAAAGTATTGTGTCTGGATCAGGCTGAGACCTGGCAGCAGGATGATACAACCAATCTGTCATTGGTCACTAATCCGAAAAACCTGGCTTATGTGATTTATACGTCGGGAACGACTGGTAAAGCCAAAGGTGTTGCTGTCAGCCATGGTGCTCTGTGTAACTACCTGAAAGGAGTGGATGACAAACTTGGACTACCTACTAGTGGTAATTTCGCGATGATCTCCACCTTTGCGGCCGATCTGGGCAACACTATGTTCTATGGAGCACTTTGTGGTGGTCGCACGTTACATTTGATACCGAAGAATACGGTATTGGATGCTGAACAGTTTACCAATTACATGGAACACCATGCTATCGGTGTACTGAAAATCGTGCCGAGTCATTTGCAGGCCCTACTGCAGGCCCACAATAGTGCGGCTTCTCTACCCAGTCAGTGCTTGATATTAGGAGGGGAAGCCTGCTCGCAGTCGCTGGTACAACGTGTACGAGCTTTGCGACCGGACTGCCGTATTGTTAATCACTATGGTCCTACTGAAACCACGATAGGTGTTCTCATACATGAAGTGAAGGACATTGGCATTGTTGCGCTTGGCAAACCCTTGGCCAACAGTCGGGCTTACATCGTCGATCAGGCGGTTAACTTGGTTCTGACCAACGTCAATGGTGAGTTGCTTATTAGTGGTACTGGATTGGCTCAAGGCTATTACGGTAGGCCAGCGTTGACGGCGGAGAAGTTTGTGCCGGATCCGTATGATGGGCAGGGTGGAGGCCGACTGTATCGTACTGGTGATCTGGCGAGATATCGGTCAGATGGCAACATTGAGTATATAGGTCGGATAGATCATCAGGTGAAGATTCGGGGATTCAGGATCGAGTTAGGCGAGATCGAATCGCAACTGCAGGCCCAGGCGGGGATACAGGATGCGGTAGTCATAGCGCAGTCAGCAACAGGTGGTCAGCGACTGGTGGCGTATGTGATACCAAGCGACAGTACTCTGGCTGACGAAGCAGTTGATGCGGATGTTCAAAACATCTTTAGAGCTGACATAAAAGCTCAGCTGCAAGCTGTCTTGCCGGAATACATGGTGCCGAACCAGTATGTGTTGTTGGATAAATTACCCTTAACTCCCAATGGCAAACTGGATCGTAAAGCATTACCGACAGTAGAAGTCGGTGCCTTTACTCGAGAATACCAAGTACCACGTACCGAGTTGGAGCAGCAGCTGGCCAGTATCTGGCAGGAAGTGTTGGGTGTCGAACAGATAGGACTCAATGACAACTTTTTTGAGCTGGGTGGTGATTCTATCATCGCCATTCAACTAGTTGGTCGAGCTCGGCAAAAGGGTATTCACTTTACTCCCAAAGATGTTTTCCAGTATCAAACGCTAGCCAGTCTTTCGACCGTAGCTAAGGAAGTAGAAGAGGCGGTACAAATCGACCAGGGATTGGTGAAGGGCATTCTGCAGTTGATACCGATTCAGCAGTGGTTCTTTGAAGAAATGATCCCACAGCGCTATCACTGGAATCAATCGGTACTGTTGAAACCCTTTGAACCTTTGCAGCCAGAGGCGCTGCAAATAGCACTGGAACACTTGTTGTATCACCATGATGCTCTACGCCTCAGTTTTACTGAGAGAAAAGACCAGAGATGGCAGGCAATCTTCCTAGCACCGGAGCAAGTTAATAAAGATCTGCTCTGGCAGATCTCGGTATCCGGAGTTGAAGAACTAGAAGTGTTGTGTAATGAAGCACAGCGAAGTTTGGATTTGGAACGAGGTCCTTTATTGCGCGCTGTACTGACTAATCTTCCAGAAGGTGAACAGCGATTACTGCTGATCATTCATCATCTGGTAGTAGATGGAGTGTCCTGGCGGATTCTACTGAAAGACTTACAGACAGTTTATCGACAGGCAGAATCTGGACAGACAATTCAACTGCCAACCAAGACTAGTTCGGTGCAAATATGGTCTGAGCGACTGCAGCAGTATGTACAAAGTGAAGCATTGCAACAGGAATTGATTTACTGGCAAAAAGAGCTTACACAAGTTCAAGGAAACCTGCCCCAAGATAACCCGGAAGGCAGTTTGCAGCATAAATATGCTCGGAGTGTCGTGACCCACCTGGATAAGACATGGACGGAGCGTCTGCTCAAGGAAGCTCCTCCTACTTATCGTACCCAGATCAATGACCTGCTGCTAATTGCTCTAGCACGAGTAATTGCCCACTGGACTCAGCAATCTTCTGTACTGATTCGGCTGGAAGGCCATGATCGGGAAGATCTGTTTGAAGACGTTGATCTTACTCGTACAGTGGGCTGGTTTACCAGTAAGTACCCGGTCAGGTTGAGTCCGATGGAATCATTAGATACATCGATTAAGACTATCAAAGAACAATTACGGGCAGTTCCAAACAAGGGTATTGGTTTTGGTGTACTGCGCTATCTGGGCGATGAAACGACTCGGCAGCAGCTTAACCAATTGCCAGAAGCGCGGATTACCTTTAACTATTTGGGCCAATTTGATAGCAGTTTCGATGCAAGTGAAGGTTTATTTAAACCATCTGGCGAAAGCAGTGGTGCAAGCCAAAGCCTGGAGGCGCCATTGGGCAATTGGCTGACGATCAATGGCCAAGTGTATAACGGTGAACTTAATCTGAATTGGATCTTCAGCAGTGAAATGTATGCTGAAACAACGATCCAGAGCCTGGCCGATGCTTATGCAGCAGAGCTACGGACATTGATCGAACATTGCTGCAGAAAAGAAAACTATGCTGTTACCCCTTCGGATTTCCCGCTGATAAACCTGACTCAGGATCAGTTGGATGTATTGCCGATTCCTGCTAATGAGATCGAAGATATTTACCCACTCTCACCTATGCAGCAGGGAATGTTGTTCCACAGCCTTAGTGCACCGGAAGAGGGAGCATATGTGAATCAGCTGCGAGTGGACATTCGTGGTCTGGATATAGAGCGTTTCCGTGAAGCTTGGCAAGCTACCCTAGATCGGCATGCTGTCTTGCGCGCAGGATTTATCTGGGAAGGGGTGGATGAACCGGTACAAGTAATCCAGCATCAGGTTTCTTTATCAATACAGGTACATGATTGGTTGGAGGAGATTGCTGGCTATCCTGATAGATTGGAGAACGCTGTAGGGCAATTGGTACAGAAACAATTACAAGCAGGATTTATTCTGAGTGTTGCCCCATTGTTACGTATAGATCTAGTGCAAATAGCAAGCGATTGTTACCACATGATTTATACCCATCATCATATTTTGATGGATGGTTGGAGCTTTTACCACTTATTAGGAGAGGTATTTCAGTATTACGCTGATCAATCTTTCCCTAAGTCAGCAAAACATTATCGAGATTATATTGAATGGCTGCAAAAACAGGATCAGAGTATCGCAGAGCCATTCTGGCGAGAACATTTACAGGTAATTAAAACACCTACTCGATTAGTTCATTCATTAGGCCACTTCTTAGGCGTATTGGGAGAAATAGGGCATGAAGATTACTTCCAAACACTAAATGCTCAGCAAACACAACGGCTTATAGATTTTTCTAAAAACTGTAAGGTTACCATGAATACAGTTGTACAAGGGGCTTGGTTATTATTGCTGCAACACTTTACAGAACAGGATACGGTGACATTTGGAGCAACAGTATCGGGTAGGCCAGCTGAGTTACAAGGCGTAGAAGAACAGATTGGTATGTTCATGAATACCCTGCCTGTAGTAGCGACATTTGACTTTTCACAGTCGGTCATCGCATGGTTGCAATCGTTACAAGCCCAGAATCTGGCGATAAGGGAATTTCAACATACACCACTTTATGATATTCAACGTTGGGCAGGCTGGGCAGGGGAAGCATTGTTTGATTCTATTCTGGTTTTTGATAACTATCCGATTTCAGAAATGCTACGGCAGAGAGCACTGGTTGATTTTCAATTAGGCAACGTTACTGGTAGTGACCAGACAAATTACCCGTTAGCAGTAGGTGTTGATATCGATAAAAAGCTCAGCTTGCGTTATCGGTATGCGAGAAACAAACTCAGTACCAACAGCATTATACGACTGAGTGAATATATGGGATATCTGTTGGCTCAGTTGGAAAGTTGCGATTCATGTACTACGTTGGGTGCACTAGTAACGCAGGCATCCGAGCTTCAGAAGCATTCGGAGCAATTTCTGGCAGATAAGCGTCAGTCTTTGATTAAGGCACATTACCCGATCACGCGCAGGCGTAATCAGCGGCCGGAAACATCAGATATTTAATTAGAGAAAATCTCTGAGGAGGATGTGGTTATGTCAGAGCACATAAGACCTTTACTGGCTAAAGGGCGTAGAAAATCATTAAGTTTAGTTCAAGAAGAAATGGTGAGCTTCTCACCAATGTTTAATGACAGTGCTATTCCTTTGCTGTGCCAGCCTACAGTACCGGGTGTTGACTTGGTAACTTGGGCAGCTAATAACCGGGAACTGATCGAACAGAAAATCAATCAACATGCAGTGATTTTATTCCGAGGGTTTGCAGTACGGAATATCGAAACATTCAATCAATGCGTAGATTCCATATCGGGTGGAGCCCTGGAATATCTGTTTCGCGCGTCACCCCGAACACAGATTAATAAACGACTTAATATCTATACTTCCACAGATTACCCCGCGGATGAAAAAATATTCCCTCATAACGAGCATTCGTATTCTCCGATATTTCCTCTCCATTTATATTTCTATTGCGATATACCACCAGGTAGCCGAGGGGAGACACCGCTAGGTGACAATCGCCTTATTCTGCAGCGTATAGATCCGGATGTACGGGAAGAATTTATATACAAGGACATACTCTACGTACGAAATTATGGCGATGGAATGGGGTTGGCCTGGCAGACCGTCTTTCAGACTGATAATCATGCAGAGGTCGAAGAATATTGCAAAAAAATCGGGATTGAGCCTGAGTGGAAACCCGGAAATCGCTTGCGGACTCGTCAGCGTGGCCCTGCTGTAGTTCGCCACCCTCACACAAAAGAAGTGATCTGGTTCAATCACGCCACTTTCTTTAATGCGCTGACACTTCCTGAAAGTATCCGGGAGAGCTTGTATGCAGAATTCTCCACAGAAGATCTTCCGCAGAATACCTATTTTGGTGACGGTAGCAATATTCCAGATAGCCATATTCGGCATCTTCAATCTGTTTACCGCTCAATAATGGTTGAATTTCCATGGCAACAAGGTGATGTCGTATTACTGGACAATATCCTTACGGTGCATGCACGTAATGAATACAGCGGGCCTCGAAAAATACTGACAGCAATGGCCATTCCATTAAGAAGTGACGATGTCGCTATTCAATAAGGTAGAGAGTATGAAAAATTCTAACCAGGCAGAAATATTTCCAGTATCAGCTCAGCAGTCTTTGATCTTTCAAAGAATGAAGAAGCTCGGTAGACCTTTGACTGCACATGTTTTCATAAATTTTGATGAATATTTAGTGGACTTTCGCGTTGAGCACGTAGTAAGACATTTATGTGAACGGCATGAAATTTTACGTACTCAATATAAACATATTTCAGGAATGAGCCTGCCGGTCCAGGGGATCTGTTCTGATGCCCGTTTTATTATTCATAAATTTAAAGATGAACAGCAAGAACAGGCTAAACAGCATGCTGTTTCAAAACTGGAACAAGTTCCAGTAGTTGTAGCGCAATTCGATCAGAAAATATTGATCAGTACTTCTTTAGCCAGTATGGATGAAGTTTCCCTTAGGCAGATCGGATCTGAATTCCGGGACTTGTATAAAAAGGGATCTCTTAATGAATTCGATGGATTGCAATATGCTGATTATGCTGCCTGGCAAGCTGATTTGGGTGGAGAAGATATCGGCAAACAGGGAAGGGAGTTCTGGACAGCATTATATACAGAGTACCAAATTTCGCATAAATTACCTTTTGAACGAAATATCGAATATGTACCGGAAGTTGAGCAATGCAGTGTGTCCACTGATTTAGTTCCGTACTTAACTGGACTGGGAAAAAAGACTGATCTCTCTATTGCTGAAATCCTGCTTTTTCTGTGGGGAATGTTTCTGGCTAGACTAGGGGAACAGGGAAAATTTCTGATTGCTTTCAATATTGACCGGCGTAACGAGCAGCTTCGTGAAACTGTCGGTTATTTTATCAGCCCTTTGTCCGTTGCTTTCGAGCCCCAGTTACAGCGTTCACTACATGAAAATATTGAGAGTTTTTCCTTACAACTCAAACTGAGCCATTCTTGGGAAGATTGCTTAAATGAGCTGGATATGTTCGGTCTTCATGCCATGGGTGACTGGCCAATCAGCTATGGATTTTCACATGAAGTTGCTCACAAGAAAGAAAAAAGTATTCATACCGAAACAGATGACATTCTTATTTACAAGTTACATCTGAAGAGCATAGAGGATAAAGATGGATTAAAGCTTCAGTTATGTTACCAGCCTAATCTGTTTCCTCGGGAAGTAGTAGAGGAATGGCTGGATCAGTTCATTGAATTTGCTAGAAATGCAGCTATTGGTGATGAAGATGCCGTTGAGAAAACTAAGCTGGTTGATTCGGCAAAATTACCCCAACTGTACGAAGATTTTGATCGTACCCAGGTATTGCTACTGAACGACACATTGCTACATCACTTATTTGAACGTGCTGCCAGCAAAGTTCCGGATCAAGTTGCCGTTCAAGTTGGGGAAAATAAAATTACCTATGCGGAACTCGATCAGCGGGCTAACCAGTTAGCCCATGTATTGAGAATGAATGGTGTCGGTAGTGATCATGTTGTGGCGGTCTATGGTGAGCGTTCGATTGACATGATTGTTGCCCTGCTGGGTATTCTTAAAGTGGGTGGGGCCTATCTGCCATTGGATCCTTCTTACCCGAGTGAGCGTCTTTCATTCATGCTTGAGGATGCTAAAGTCGGGTGCTTGATTGCTTTACAGCCAATCAATGAGGATATGGTACCAGTTTCAGGTACAACGATCATTTACCTTGACAATTGTCCAAAAATTGATGCAGCTAACGATAATAATACGCGTTTACCGCTGCATAAAAATTCCGATAGCCTAGCCTACGTTATCTACACTTCAGGGTCTACCGGCCAACCTAAAGGTGTGATGATATCGCATAAAAATGCTTGTGCCTCCACTGAGGCTCGCTTCAAGTTTTATCACGAATCTGTTCAGCATTTCTTGATGCTATCTTCATTTTCTTTCGATAGCTCGGTAGCAGGTATTTTCTGGACCTTAGGGCAGGGCGGAACGCTTCATCTTCCTGTAGAAGGGGATCATCAGGATCCCCATGTAATTGCCAGCATCATTACTCAGAAAAAAATATCACATGTGCTGGTGCTTCCTTCCTTTTACTTACAAATTCTGGAGAATTTGAATAGCACCGATCTTACTTGTGTCATTGTTGCAGGTGAGTCTTGTCCAGTGGAACTCACTCATCGCCATCAGCAGAAGCTGCCTAAAACAATGCTTGTCAACGAGTACGGGCCTACAGAAGGCACCGTTTGGTCTTCAGCTTTTATTGTTCCTGAAAAAATCCTGGATGAGCGTGTGCCTATTGGAGAGCCGATTACCGGAGCGCGCCTTATCATTCTGGATAGTGAAGTGGAGCCTGTGGCATTAGGGCAAGCAGGAGAACTCTACGTTGGGGGAGATGGTTTGGCTCGCGGATATCTCAATAGACCTGAATTGACTGCACAACGATTCATACCAGATCCTTTTTCCAAGGCCTCAGGCCAGAGATTATATCGCACAGGAGATCTGGTTCGTCGCTGGCCAAAGGGGCCAGTGGATTTTCTGGAGCGTATGGATTTTCAGGTAAAGATCCGTGGCTATCGCATCGAATTGGGTGAGATTGAAGCTTGTCTTCTTCAGCAAGAGGGGGTAAGTGAAGCTGCTGTGGTCGTACGTGAAACATCGGGTGGAGAGCAGGTGGCGGCGTACGTCGTGATGCAGTCGACCGAGAATAAAGAAACAGTTGAACAAGCTCTGTTAGCTGAACTTAGAGAGAAATTGCCCTCGTATATGGTGCCAGCAGTTATCCGTGTAATTGAGCGCCTTCCCAGATCTCCCAATGGAAAATTAAATCGCATGGCACTCAATAATATTGAGATGGAAATGCGTGATTATCTGCCACCGAGAACGGGGCTGGAGGCAACTTTAGTAGCTATATGGCAGGACATCCTAAGAAAAGATCGAATAGGTGTACACGATAACTTTTTTGCACTTGGTGGCCATTCATTACTGGCAACTCGAGTACGGTATCGTATTCAGACAGAACTCTGTGTGACTTTGTCTTTAAGGGCATTGTTGGAAAGTGAAACTATCGAGATGCTAGCGCAGCAGATTGAGTCACATCGCGATTCCGGAATAGTAGATAGCAATATTGAATCTCTGGAAGCATTATTCGATTCAGTGGAGGAAAAATGAATTCGTTACCCAATCGGGCACTTGCACTTTCAGAGCGCTTTATTGCACTAAATTCTGAAGAACGTCGCTCATTACAACGTAAGGTAATAGAGCTGGGCCTGTCCTTGGAAGGGCTTCCTATTCCCCGCCGTGCTGATTTGAATGCTCCAGTACTGGCTTCTTATTCTCAACAGAGATTATGGTTTATATGGCAGCTGGACCCTACATCAACAGCTTACAACCAACCTGCCATTCTGCGTTTGCGTGGTACAGTCGATGAAGAAAGCCTGCAACAAAGTATCCAGGCACTAATTGATCGGCATGAGGTATTGCGCACGAACTTTTACTTGGATGACCAGAAAGTCATACAGCGGATACATGGTAAACGTGAATTCTTGTTGGAAGAAATAGATTGTTCGGATAGCGATAATCGTGAGCACCTAATCGAGAATGAGATAGCAAAGCAATCTAGTTCGCCTTTTAATTTAGAGCAGGATCTGTTGCTTCGTGCCACTCTAATTGAAGTAAGTGAAGCAGAATATCTGCTGGTATTTTGCACACATCATATTGTTAGCGATGCGTGGTCACTACCCATTTTAGTAGAAGAAATCGTAGCTACTTACACGAGCCTTACTAGAGGTGGGGATAAAGGAGGGTTATCTGAGCTACCGATTCAATATGCGGACTATGCGGTATGGCAGCGTGCCTGGATGGAAGCGGGAGAAGGTGAACGCCAGTTGAGTTACTGGCGGCAGCAGCTGGGTGATGAGCAGCCGGTACTGGAATT
>Ga0206106_100617_pt1 | contig 15637 bp, 15 predicted proteins | sample 1B1ome_FD_148677 | JGI IMG/M metagenome (GOLD analysis project Ga0206106, IMG submission 148677) | Enriched microbial communities from leaf-cutter ant dump, University of Wisconsin, Madison, United States - 1B110A | ecosystem: Environmental > Terrestrial > Nest > Insects nest > Nest dump | place... | reverse complement strand
CACTGCTCATGGGATTACTCCTTTACGCTTTCGCGTGCGGTTGATAAAGATTCGCACCTCTATCAAACCGGGTAATCCCACCTCTTGGCAAGACCTGCTGTCAGATCAAATATGAACTACTACAAATAATTGTATAAAACTACCCCGGGTTCCACCTTGCTTCATCCGGATTAGAAAACAAACTCCGACCGCAAACGAAACAGAGGAACCCGGGATAATCACGAAACGACTGGTTTATTTGTGCATTGCGCGTTTGAACATGCGATCAATTTTAGTTTCAGTATCAATCGAACGTGCATTGGCTTCGTTAGCCTTATCCATTGCCTGATTAGCAATATTGACCGCATCATTGGCTGCTGCTCTGGCAGCAGCTGCATCTGATTTCGTTGCAGAAACATTGGATTCCAGTGCATCGACACGCGACTTGAGTGCTTCAATCTCCCCGGTCGTTGCACAGGCGGACAAACCAGCACAAGCACCCACCAGTACAAGCATCGTTACCACTCTTTTCTTATTCATTTCATCCATCTCCTTAATAAAAAAACAAACATCACTTCACAACTTTCATCCACTATTTCTAGAAAAACGTACATAACCTAACCCGATTTATAACACATTGCAATATAAATCAAATGCAATAAAAAAACCTGAATGTGGCCTACCGATCGGCTAGACAAATGCTATAACCCATAAAAAACTTTCTTATTTCCAGTGAAATCAGAAGCCACATACAAGTATGACGTACAGTTACATTTTTCTTGCACTTCGGGCAATTAGTCGTTCCCGTCAACTTTCAGCAGTGCCCTGCTCAGTTCGGCACTAGGCCGTGCCGCGATACGTTCAAACTAGGGGCCGATTTTCGGTAAACTGCGGTCGAACGGCTGATTGACCGCCACACCAAAATCCAGCCATACATAAAGCCAGATATCGGCAGCAGTAAAACGTTCTCCACACAGATACGGCTCTGCTCCGAACATACCATCCAGCCAGCGCAGTCGATCCTGCGCCACACGCTTCAATCCATCAGCTGCTTCGGGCAACACTGGGATACGGGGCTCAAATCGGGCCAGTCCTTCCGCATAATGATATGCATTGTGTATAAATTCGGTAATATTGAGCTCCACCCGTCGCCACCATTGTCGGGTTTGTGCGCGCTGTTCGGGTGTATTGCCGATCAGTGCCGGTAAGGGATGAAGCTCTTCCAGATATTCTGCAATGGCGACGGCTTCTGTCAGCGTACTACCATCATCCAGACGCAACGCCGGAGTCTGTCCTGCCGGATTGACAGCCAGATATGCCGGCTGCCGATTTTCTCCAGTCATGACATCCACTGTCACTGACAGCAGTTGTAACTGTTTCTCCAACAGGAACATTCGCAAACAACGCGGCGCAGGACTGTGCGCATCATAAATCAGCATAAATCAACTCCGTTATTGCAAATATAAAGATATGGAGAGTAAAAACCAAGCTAACGAAGTCACATTCGTTTTCATTCGCATGAGCATAACCCGAAAGAATCTCTTACAACCATTTCCTGCTTCCGGCAGGCATCCTCACTTTCCTGTTTCACAATTATGCAATCAGAATACATGACATGGAAGCATGTTCGAGAAATGTGGCCAATCAGCACATGGATGAATGTACCACCATCTGGACAATAGCAGTAACGATCACTTCGGATCTTGAATTCTTACCGATATCATCTACCAGGAATTTATCAATTCTGAGAATACTGAATGGCAGATGTGAGAGCCAGTACAAATCAGAGTAACCCGTACCAGAATCATTGATTGAATTGTGCACCAGCCTCTCGAAGTTGTTCCAAATCAATATTTCTGAAAGTAAACAGATAAATACACGAAACCTTTACAGGCTAATGTAATTCTGGAGATATAAGTGACGACTTCCGAAATTCCTACGGGTAACATGACGGGAAATGCAATCGCTCGGTATGATTCGCTCTGATAGCAAGAAACGTCAATTATTTCCCGGCATGACATTGCTGATGAAATAGTGGTGTCCGCAATGCTACACTACCGCAGAGTATGAATATGCGATTTACAGATACCTTCGAACTACCCTCCGATTCACTTACTGTTACCGAAAAATTGACACCGCTCCTATGAATGAGAATGCCAGTCTGCTGGCACTTTTTACCAGCAGTTTTCTTGCGGCAACATTACTACCGGGAGGATCTGAAGCTGTGCTGGTCGGAGTGCTGGTTGCTTATCCCGATCTGTTCTGGCCAGCATTGAACATCGCCACGCTCGGTAATACGCTGGGAGGAATGAGTTCTTATGTGATTGGTCGTTTGCTGCCCGATGAACAGGCGCTGTCAGAAAAGATCGGTCGCCATGTTCACGGGCTGAAGTGGGTACGCCACCATGGCGCACCCGTGTTATTTCTGTCCTGGCTGCCACTGATCGGCGACATATTATGCGTAGCCGCCGGATGGTTGCGGATCCACTGGGCCTCAGCAGCACTTTTCATTGCTGCGGGTAAATTTGCAAGATACTGGGTAATTGCTTTAGCGATCAGTTAATACAATTGATACACAGATCAACTCATTGCTCGATCATTTTTCGAACAGCTTTTGCAACTCTCCATTCTGATACATTTCGGACATAATGTCCGATCCACCGATAAATTCGCCGTTGACATACAGCTGGGGAATCGTAGGCCAGCTGGAATAGTCCTTGATGCCCTGACGTATTTCCGGGTCGGCCAGCACATTTACTGCAAAAAAATCTTCAACCCCACAAGCATTCAGTATCCGTATCGCATTGGCGGAGAAACCACACTGCGGCTGCTGCGGTGTACCTTTCATATATAAGACCACCGGGTGCGATGATACTTGTTTTTCAATAGAATCAACAACATCCATATTTTATCTTCTCCTTGAATTTTACAAAGCAGTCATTATTTCATAACCAACAGGTATTCCACCTGACTTATCTCATACAAAAATCTCTTTTCTTTCATATCTTCATTTGAGCTTATGTATCCATAACAATTCACAAATCATGTCAAATCTTTATCGAGGCTCATTCATACTTCCGCCAGTCACCCTGTCTGTGCCGCCAAGATCCGGCTGGGTAAATAAGTGGGTAAAACCAGCTTTAGCCAGTAATTCGCGACAAACGTCAGCCTGATCATAGCCATGTTCCAACATCAGCCATCCGGACGGTTCAAGATAGTCCGAGGCTTGTGTAATGATTGTGCGAATACAATCCAGACCGTTATCCTGAGCCACCAACGCAGTCAACGGTTCGAAACGCAGATCCCCTTCCTCTAAATGCGGATCCCCTGCAGCGACATAGGGAGGATTGGCTACGATCACATCAAATTTTTCGCTGGTAAAACTGGAAAACCAGTCAGCCTCGATAAATACCACATTCTTTACAGCGTGCATTCTGGCATTCCTGCGAGCCACTGCTAATGCTTCAGAGGAAAAATCGACTGCCGTTACGCAGGTATTGGCACGATGCCTGGCGAGGGTGATCGCGATAGCTCCACTCCCGGTTCCCAGATCAAGAACATTACATCCCCGGTCAGAGGGTATTTTCGATAATGCCATTTCCACCAACAACTCCGTTTCCGGGCGCGGAATCAGTACAGCGGGCGTCACTTCAAATACCAGATCATAAAATCCCCTTTCTCCCGTCAGGTAGGCAATCGGCTCTCCGGCAATGCGCCTTGCAAGCATCTGCCGGAAACGGGCAATCTGGTCCGTACTGAGTAACTGTTCAGCATGCGCGATCAGGAAAGCCGCATCTGTATTCAATACACTTTGTAATATCCAGCGTGCATCGACGCGATCAACAATATTGGTAACACTCTGCAAAAGCTCACCGATTGTAACGGATGTATCCGAGCTCTCTCGTGCAGGAATGAGCAGATCGTTTTCCCTCATTTTTCTATCATGGCAGCCAGTTGAGCAGCTTGATGTTCAGCGGCCAGGGCAGAACATAATTCATCCAGCTCGCCATCGACAATCTGCTCAATTTTATAGAGTGTGAGATTGATCCTGTGATCAGTAATTCTGCCCTGCGGGAAATTATAGGTACGAATACGTTCTGAACGCTCGCCACTGCCCACGAGCGATTTTCGAGTAGCTGCCTGTTCAGCCTGCTGCGCACGTACCTGCTTGTCAAGGATACGGGCAATCAGCACACTCATTGCCTGTGCCTTGTTTTTATGCTGAGAACGTCCTTCCTGGCATTCAGCCACGATTCCCGTTGGCAAATGGGTAATCCGCACAGCCGAATCCGTTTTGTTGATGTGCTGTCCCCCAGCCCCGGAAGCACGAAAGGTATCGATCCTCAAATCAGCCGGATTCAGGGTTATATCGGCAATTTCATCTGCTTCCGGCAGAACTGCAATGGTACAAGTTGAAGTATGTATACGTCCCTGTGTCTCAGTCGTCGGAACACGCTGTACACGATGTCCACCCGACTCGAACTTGAGTCTGGAATAAGCACCGTGACCAATGATCCGGACAATGATTTCCTTGTATCCGCCTACCTCGGATGGATTCTGTGAAACGACTTCCACCTGCCATCCTTCCCGTTCTGCATAGCGGCTGTACATGCGAAACAAATCACCTGCAAACAGGGCGGATTCATCCCCTCCTGTACCTGCCCGTATCTCCAGAAAAATATTACGCTCATCATTCGGATCTTTAGGCAACAACTGCCTGAGTATTTCGGTTTCGATACTTGCGAGCTTCCGCCTGTCTGCTTCGATTTCAGCTTCGGCAAAGTTACGAAATTGCGGGTCCGAGCTCATTTCCCTGGCTGTTGCTAAATCCTGTTCAACCTGCTGATAGGTGCGATACAGCTCAGTTACCGGTTCGATTTCCGCCCGTTCACGCGAAAGTTTCCGGTAATTATCCAGATCCGCTGTAATTTTTTCGGTACTCAATAGCTTGTCCAGCTCCCCCAGCCGCATGCTCAGCCGGGTGAGCTGATCGATAATTCCCTTGTTCATTACGAGTTATGCAACTGGTACAGCCGGTTGACAAGTTCAATAAGCTGTTCACGTTCATCATCAGTTGCACGATTCAGAACAGAAGAAGGAAGATGGAGGAATTTATTGGTCAATCCGCTACTGAGTAATTCCAATACCTTTTCAGGATCTTCTCCTTTTGCCAGCAGTTTGTGTGCACGAGTCAGCTCATGTCGGCGATATCGCTCTGCCTGATTACGCAGTGCTCGAATAGTTGGAACACTTTGCCGCGTAGCAACCCAGTGCATGAAATCAACGACATTAGATTCGATAATCGTCTCGGCCTGAGTCACCGCACCCTGACGATTATCCAGCCCCTCTTTGACAATATCAGCCAGATCATCCACGTAATACAGAAATACGTCATCCAATTCGGCTACTTCTGGCTCAACATCCCGTGGCACGGCCAGGTCAACGATAAAAACCGGTCGATGTTTGCGCTGCTTGATCGCCCGTTCCAGCATCCCTTTTCCAAGTATCGGCAACGGACTTGCCGTAGAAGTAACAACAATATCATGCAACGCCAACTGATCCGGCAGCTCCCCCAGGGAGATGGAATGGGCGTTGAAGCGCCGGGCCAGTGCTTCCGCCCGCTCTACCGTACGATTGGCAACAGTTACATGCATGGGATGTCTGGCAACGAAATGAGCAGCACACAATTCGATCATTTCACCCGCACCGATGAACAACACTTTCTGCTCACTGATATTGCCGAAAATTCTCTCTGCCAGACGCGCTGATGCCGCTGCCATTGAAACGGAACAAGCACCTATTTCTGTAGAAGTACGTACTTCCTTGGCAACGAAAAATGTGCGCTGAAACATTTTATGCAACAGCAGCCCCAGTGTTCCCGCCTGTTCAGCAGATTTTACGGCATTCTTCATCTGTCCTAGTATCTGCGACTCACCCAGGACCATGGAATCCAGCCCGCTGGCGACGCGGAAAGCGTGCTTGACCGCCTGTTCCCGCAATAATCTGTAGAGATAAGGCTCCAGATCACCGGATCGAAGATGATGAAAATCGGCCAGCCAGCTGACTGCCTTATCCGGCGTATCAGTATTACAATATACCTCAGTACGATTACACGTCGAGACAATAGCTGCTTCCTTGACGAGCTGGTGACCTACCAGATCATGCAGCGCATGCTGCATCGACTCTTCCGAAAAAGCCACATGCTCGCGTATGTCTAAAGGTGCAGTATGATGGTTGACACCAAAAGCAAAAAGTTGCATGAAAAGTATCCCGATGATGCCAATTCAAAATGGGTCAATTATAGCGGAAGTTATACCGCCCCAATCAATGGAAGTTCCATGACCACACGCTGTACAACATATATCTCAGTTGCTCCATCTACCGGAATCCAGCTTGACACCCAGGCAGCGACATTTCTACCATAGCGGTTTCTTCAGGGAGTCATTGTGTCAATCGAGTCAATCAGAAATGTTATCGCCAAAGATATGGGAGAGGTTGATAATGTTATCCAGCAAAAACTTCATTCTCAGGTTGTACTTGTCCGGCAAGTAAGTGAATACATCATTCACAGCGGCGGTAAAAGACTGCGACCGGCATTAGTCATCTTGGCTGCAGGATTGTTCAATTACAAAGGCTTGCACCATCACAACCTGGCAGCAGTTGTCGAATTCATTCACACTGCCACACTCCTGCATGATGACGTGGTAGATGAATCCGAACTACGCCGCAACCAAGCCACCGCCAATGCTTTATTTGGCAATGCCGCAAGTGTATTGGTAGGGGATTTTCTCTACTCGCGCGCTTTTCAGATGATGGTGGAAGTGGGCAGTATGCGGGTCATGGAGGTATTGGCCGATGCGACCAATACCATTGCCGAAGGTGAGGTACTCCAGTTACTCAACTGTCGCGATCCGGATGTGGAAGAAGAAAACTATCTGCAGGTCATCCGTTTCAAAACCGCCAAGCTTTTTGAAGCAGCAGCTCGATTGGGAGCGATACTGGGGAAAGCCACTCCGGCCGAAGAAGAAGCACTGGCAGCCTATGGCATGCACTTGGGTACAGCATTCCAGCTGGTGGATGACTTGCTGGATTATTCAGGAAACGATCAGGATACGGGCAAGAATCTGGGAGATGATCTGGCGGAAGGTAAACCGACCCTGCCACTGATATTTGCCATGCGATCAGGCATACCTGAACAGGTGAGTACCGTGCGCCATGCCATTGAAACCGGTGGAGAGGATGGATTTGAACCAATACTCAAAATCATTCAGGAAAGCGGCGCACTTGATTACGCAAAGCAATGTGCCCAGAATGAGGCCAATATGGCTATTTCTGCAATCGCTACAATCCGCGATTCTATCTACAAGCAATGTTTGCTAGAATTGGCAGAATTTGCAATTATAAGAAACTACTAATATTTACCGAAATTATCGACTTTGCAGCTGTCAATCAAAAATATCGGATACTTTGTTGTAATTGATCCTCAATAAATCATTTCATTCGGGGTGTAGCTCAGCCTGGTAGAGTACTGCGTTCGGGACGCAGGAGCCGGAGGTTCAAATCCTCTCACCCCGACCAGATAATCCGGATAACCTCACATTCTCCATTTCAGGTTTTCACGACTGCTAAAAGTTGTCCGGAATAAGCAGATTCTTTCCCGAACCAGAACAATGACAAAAAGATAAGCCATACGTGTACTGCTGGCTGAAGTACCAGGAGGCCACCATTTAACTATTATCACCCTTTCCCATTACTAAGCCAGGCATCCTACAATCCCGATAATCACCCCCACGGGCACGATCATATTCGAACCGGAAGTAGCGTCAATATCTGATTTATTTCGTACAACAAGTTTCCACCGATCTACCCGGAATAGCGTTACAATCCTTTTAAAAGTTTGACAAATATCAAACTATAAGGTGTAGGAATTATATTTGAAGATTTCTTACCTTGGCCACCTTCCGTAGACAGACGGATATGGGATCGGAACCCGGTAGAATGATACAGAGGCTGCTGGTGGTTTACTGATATATCCAGAGTTCCTGCAAATCCGCTGAAGAAATATCACTTTCCCGGAGCACGGTGACTGTTATCAAACCATTTGACTGGAGGATATTGGAAATGGAAATTACCTGCTATCGTGATCCTGAAATCAGACGGGAAAAACGAACCCTGCCGGCGACCACCTATAACCTGGCCATCAAACTATTTGCCCGCTGTGAAACAAAGCAATTATTCATACCCATTCGCAGCATGCAATATATGGCTATCATCGATGTCGAAGAGTTTGTGTTTGTAGACAGTCAACGTAAATGCTGGATCGATATTGCCTGGCAGAATTTTCACTCACACGAACGTGAAGCACTTAATCAGCCAATAGAATATGAAGCTGTCTTTTACGGGGAAGATCAAACAGATATCATGCAGCGCCTGCAAATTGAATTTCCACTTGCTTTGAGTGCAATGATGGCAAAACAAGCCCCCCATGAACCGGCAAAGGTAATTTCATTCCAGAAAAAATCTCCTGCAGAGAGTCCACAGCAGTAACGAAAATAAATGCAGGACAATCTAAAGACCTGCATTCACAAAAGCACTCTGAGCCTGATCTTATCCAGCATGGCTCCGGATACAACGAATACTCAGAGCTTACTTTTACGACAACGTAAAAAAGACTCTGCAGAAATACCCGCAATAAATATATTCAGAAAAATATAAACTACCCGAAAGTAGTTTATCACAAGGTGTCGACCAGTTTTTACCGGCAGAAGATAGGGCGAAGACGGGAATTACTGCTTGAACCAGCCCCGATAAAACTAGAAAAATATCTTTATCAGGATTCGTCGCTGAGATCAGTATTCCAGCCATTATTTTTTGCAATAGCTATTCTCTGTGAATAGAAAAAAGAATGACGTTGCTGCAACTCCGGTGGCAAGCGGCTGGGAAGATGTGCATAAGGCCCCCAGACAGCGTAGACTTCCTCATAGAGATTTTGCATCTGAGACATACTCCAGCCCGTACACATTTCACTCTCGGGCAGGATACCAAAAACCCACGCATCGATCACGATACGCCCCAACGGAGTCAACCCCCCATCCTCATCCTGATCGATTCCCGAATAAACTTGTTCGCTCATAAACCTACCTGCAAGCAGCTTTAACGTGTCAGCCCAGCATACAGCATCGGCAGCTTCTCTGGCAATCGCTCAACATGATCTACCACCATATAGTTCCGCATTCCAAATATTCTGGATACATACTGATCTGCACGGGGATCAAGACTCATACAATACGTCAGTATGCCTGAACGACCTGCTTCTTCTACAGCCTTCTTAGTATCGAATCGCAGATACTGCGGATCACGCACGTCAACATCTGCCGGCTCTCCGTCTGTAATCACGAGCAACAGTTTTTTGGCAGCGCGCTGTAGTTTCAGAAAGTGGCTTGCATGACGTATGGCCGCCCCCATGCGCGTAGAAAGTTGGCCAGTCATCCCCGCCAGCCTCATTTTAGGAACTTCATTGTAGGGCTGGTCAAAATCCTTGAACCGGTAGTATTCGACATCATGCCGACCATCTGAACAGAAACCGTGTATCGCGAAAGGATCACCGATCCGGTTAATGGCGTCTGCCAGTAACACGGTGGCCTGCCTGGTCAGATCCAGTACCGTAAACTCCTGACCATTTACCTGATTATTGGTGGATTCTGACAAATCCAGCAGTACCATCACCGATATATCTCTTACCTTGCGCACCGCACGCATCATGACACGTGGATCCGGATGCTGTCCCATACGGATATCAACGAGAGAAGAAATCGCCGCATTGATATCGATTTCATCACCATCTTCCAGTTTACGAATCCTTTGCACCCCTTGCGGCTGCATTGCATCCAGCAGGAATTTCATGCGATGAATTTCCCGTTTATATTGGGCAGCGATCTCATCGATGATCTGAATATCTCCCGGCTTGGCGCGCTTTTCCTGAACAGTTGACCATGCCGGTCGCTCCAGTTGAATCTGGTAGTCCCACTCCGCGTAGTGGAAAGGTGAAGCAACCGGCTCTTTCCCTTCCAGCGTATTATAGGAAACGCCATAATCTTCATAAGGGAACAGCTCTGTTCCCAGTACCCATATTTCCTGGGCATCATCTCCAGCAGTCTCGACATCAAGCTCGTTAATGAATTCCATAACGCTCACATGCTTGCGCACTTGTTTGAGTGGTTCATAACCAGCTGCAATGGATCGCTCAAAATCAAACTCCTCGAACTCCCAGAAATAGCGATTATCATCCCGATAAAGTGCTGTCAGTACATCTGTTCTTGGATTGAACGGTATCTTCTTCGCCATGATTTCATGAGCAAGCTGTACCCCGATATCCCAGCTTATCTGATTATCAATCAAACGATCCTGCACTTTGGAAAACAGCAATCGCCCCTGAATCACCCATTCATCCAGATCATTGTAATCAGGGTCAATCAGAGCACGAGCAAGACGATCAAGATAATTGCCTATTGTCGTATTCATGTCAGGTGTTGCGGTATGCAGTACTGACCAGGTATGCTGCAACCCCGGAAAACGATGAATGGATAAAGCTTCCACCCGTGCATCCTCAATCACAGAAATAACCGCCATCTGTAACGGGTTCAGTGACTCGGCAGAGATCGGTTTTTTTGTTTCCACCAGATGTGCTGCTGCATGCGCAGCCGCTGCACGATAAACTTCACTGGCAGCAATATCACCGTAATTATCATAGGCATCAGGCAGATGGATAATGTAATCCTCGATGAACGGACGATAGCCTTCACGATTCTCAAAGTCACCTGATGTCGGCCGCATATAAAAATCACGTGCCCATAACGCACGCAGATAAATATTGATGCGCCGCTGAATATCAACGAACAGTGTTCCCTTACGTTCCTTTCTGAGTACTGCATGAGATTCTTTGGAACTCAAACTGAAATACTGCAGCTGTGCTTCGTAATCCGTCCGGTGAGCATGCGCACCCCATAATGCCCAGCGCCGTAACCCCCCCAGAGTAAGCTGGCTGAACAACACCTCAAGGTTATCCAGCATAGGACGAACACCCCTGGGAGCCTGCGCTGTAAATGTATTCAAAAATTGCAGGTAATTGCGGAACAACTCCGGATCACCCAGTCTGCTGGCGGCTGTAACAGAGGTAGCAATGATTATCTCTATCACGGCACCCGAAGTTTTGGATGAGAGCATCAGACAGGTCGTTGCCAGATCGCTAACAACATCATCACCGACTTCTTTTACTACCAGAGGAATCTCATTGATCCAGACATCCACCAGAGTACGGCCGCGTCCAAGACCCTGCAGGGCAGAAGCACCCTTCAAATAATTATCTATACCGCGCGGAGAAAGCGTCCTAATCGCATCAGACCAGGTGTTCTCAAGCAATGACCTGGACTCGGCCTGCAGTGATTCCAGCAATTCACTGTAATCTGTCAGATTCAAACTCATGATGCACCCTGAAGAAAGTTAATACCGGATAAGCTAAATTCTCAGAAAAAAGTTGTTACTGCAGCATCGAGTGCATCACGCATATCCGGATCGTCAGTAATCGGACGGACCAGCGCCATACGACAAGCTGCATGAACATCTACACCTTTGGCAATCAGGTTACCGGCATAGATCAGCATACGTGTTGAAATTCCTTCATCCAGCCCATGACCCTTAAGATTACGTGCCCGCTCTGCAATGGAAACCAGTTTATCGGCAATTGCCGAGTCTATCCCCGTCTCATGCGAAACGATCTCGGTTTCGATGTCATGCTGAGGATAGTTGAAATCCAATGCGCCAAAACGCTGCTTGGTCGATTGCTTCAGATCTTTCATCAGGCTCTGATAACCCGGATTGTATGAAATTACCAGTTGAAAATCGGGATGCGCGCCAACCAGTTCCCCTTTCTTTTCCAGCGGCAGAACTCTGCGATTATCCGTCAGCGGGTGAATCACCACGGTGGTATCCTGCCGCGCTTCGACCACCTCATCCAGATAACAGATTGCACCATGGCGTGCAGCGGTAGTCAGTGGACCATCCTGCCAGCGGGTACCTTGCGCATCAAGCAGAAACCGGCCTACCAGATCAGAAGCTGTCATATCTTCGTTGCATGCCACGGTAATCAATGGTTTTCCCAGTTTCCACGCCATATACTCGACAAAGCGAGTTTTTCCGCATCCGGTAGGGCCTTTCAGCATCATGGGCATACGAACAGAATATGCCGCTTCGTACAGTTTCACCTCATCCGCAACCGGACGGTAATATGGCTCATTCTTAACGAAATACTGCTCGATAACATCGCTCATTTTTTCTCCCGCTAAAGTACGATTTATTTAGTTATTAGGCAAAGTAAACCCCCCGCCACCTTGCAGCAACGGGGGGTTTGTTATCCAAAAATCCCTTACTGCGTACTCAGATCGATTATCAGACTGTTTTTCCGCGGTAAACCACCATCGCGGTTCCCTGACTCTGGTTAAAATTGTTATAACCTATCAAACGCACATGATTGTTGGGATTGGCCTTATGGCAAGCCTCAGCTTCGGCAAGGATACGATCCACATCAGTTTCCCCGAACATTGGCAACTTCCACATATACCAGTAGTTACTCATCAGAAACTCCGGTTCGGTGTGCTCAACAGCCGGATTCCAACCTTTTTTCACTATATATTCAACCTGTTTTCTGATCTGATCCTGGTCCAGGGATGGCAGATAGGAAAACGTCTCAAACTTACGGCTGGCCGGATCACTCAAACGACTTTTGTAATCAATTACTTCTGACATGCATTAACTCCATATAGGTAATTATCCCCCCGGTGTGACTTACACACGAGGAGGTCGTTGGTTTTACTTGTGAGCTACATCCAGTTTATCTACAGTATCGAACTCAAATTTGATTTCCTTCCATGTTTCCATGGCGATCTTGAGTTCGGGGCTGTGTTTTGCAGCCTCGGTCAGGATGGCTTTTCCTTCTTTCTCGATTGGCACACCGCGGTTGCGTGCTTCCACACAAGCTTCCAGTGCAACACGATTTGCCGCAGCACCAGCAGCGTTACCCCATGGGTGGCCTAAAGTACCACCACCAAATTGCAGACAAGCATCATCACCAAAAATGGTTACCAGAGCAGGCATGTGCCAGACATGAATACCACCAGACGCGACAGGTACGACACCGGGCATGGAACCCCAATCCTGGTCAAACATGATGCCGCGTGAGCGATCTTCTTTAATGAATTTATCGCGCATGATATCAATCCAGCCCAGTGTTGCTTCACGATCACCTTCCAATTTTCCAACCACTGTACCTGAGTGGAGATGGTCACCACCAGATAGACGCAGCATTTTTGCGAGAACACGGAAATGGATACCATGATGAGGATTACGGTCAATTACCGCGTGCATTGCACGGTGAATGTGCAACAGAATGCCGTTATCCCGACACCAGTTGGCCAAGCCGGTATTGGCACAAAATCCACCCGCAATATAGTCATGCATGATGATAGGTGCTTTGAGCTCTTTGGCATATTCGGCACGTTTAAACATTTCTTCCGGAGTCGGTGCGGTTACGTTCAGGTAATGACCTTTACGCTCGCCGGTCTCACGTTCTGCCTTATGGATTGCTTCCATGACAAAGTCAAAACGCTGGCGCCATCTCATGAATGGTTGGCTGTTGACGTTTTCATCATCTTTTGTAAAGTCAAGACCACCACGCAGGCATTCATATACTGCACGGCCATAGTTTTTGGCGGACAAACCCAGTTTTGGTTTGATGGTACAACCAAGGTATGGACGACCATATTTGTTCAGAATATCACGTTCAACCTGAATACCATTAGGTGGGCCACCACAGGTTTTCACATAAGCTATCGGGAAGCGAACATCTTCCAAGCGTAATGATCTGACAGCCTTGAATCCAAATACATTACCGGTCAGAGAGGTCAATACGTTAACCACCGATCCTTCTTCAAACAGATCGATTGGATAAGCAATAAATGCATAGAAACTACTGTCATCACCAGGAACGTCTTCAATACGATACGCACGACCTTTGTAATAATCCAAATCCGTCAGCAGATCGGTCCAAACCGTGGTCCAGGTTCCGGTTGAAGATTCTGCAGCCACGGCAGCCGCTGCTTCCTCGCGATCTACACCGGGTTGTGGCACAATTTTAAAACAAGCCAGAATATCCGTATCTTGAACGTTGTAATGAGGCTCCCAGTAGGTGTGCCGGTATTCCTTAACACCAGCGTTATAAGTCTTTGCTGACATTTATGTAATCTCCTTGTTAAATTCCCGCCTCATTACCAGAAACCAAGGCAGGTATATCACGTTAAAAAATCAATCTAAACTACGGAAACAACTATATCACGACAAAAATCATAAGTTAAAATTAATAATTATAATAGTTACAATATATTATAGTTTATATATATCTGTAATCTGGTTACGTATCGACTTACTATGCTACATATCACCTTACATCAATTAAAGATCTTCGAATCAGTGGCACGTCTCCTCAATTTCACACATGCTGCAGAAGAACTTCATTTGACTCAACCAGCAGTTTCCATTCAGATCAAACGGCTCGAAGAAATAATCGCGCTACCCTTGTTTGAACAAATAGGCAAACGCATCCACCTGACTGAAGCCGGCAAGGAGCTTTTTCATTACAGTCGGGGTATTACGCGACAACTGGCCGATATGGAACTGGCACTCGATGAGTTAAAGGGACTGGAAAGGGGCAAGTTGAACATTTCGGTTGTCAGCACCGCCAACTATTTCGTGCCCAACCTGCTGGCCAGATTTTGCCAGCGCTACCCTGGCATTACTATCAGTCTGCATGTTTCCAATCGCGAGAATGTACTCAAACAACTGTCGGACAACATCATGGATCTGGCAATTATGGGTCAGCCACCAGAGGGACTGGATATTACTTCCGAATCATTCATGGAAAATCCACTTGTCATCATCGCTCCTCCCGAACACCCTCTATGTGGCCAGAAACAAATTCCGGTCAAGCGACTGGAACAGGAAATTTTTCTCGTCAGAGAACCCGGTTCCGGCACGAGAAATGCAATGGAACGATTCTTCGCTCATGAAAAAATCAGTATTCAGAAAGGAATGGAGGCAGATACTGCAGAAGCTATCAAGCAAGCGATACAAGCTGGAATGGGGCTGGGAATCATGTCACTCCATACCATCAGATTGGAGCTTGAAGCCGGACGCTTAAAGATTCTTGATATTCAGGGTCTTCCAATCGTGCGGTACTGGAATGTCGCCCACCAGAAGAACAAACGCCTCTCCAATATTTCCAGTGTGTTCAAACAATTTCTGCTGAATGAAGCAGCTGGCCTCGTAGCGCTTGAGTACCCGAACCGCAATACCACATTACCCAAATGAGCTGATTAACCCCAAACCTGCAGCATTTCTCATCAAATGAGCAAACTGGGACTTCCAACCATTTGATCTCACAACAAATCTTCCAATTGAAAATCATTCTGTGCAGAAAACAACTATAGCCTACGTCACATAAAATGATTTTATTTTAAAGAGTTGCTCAACGGTTTGGTTTTGTTGTTTTCTGATTGTTTTAGTTTGAGCCCATTTGTGCTTAATGGGATTAAGGTCTGGTGAATAGGCA
>Ga0206106_100614_pt1 | contig 15891 bp, 17 predicted proteins | sample 1B1ome_FD_148677 | JGI IMG/M metagenome (GOLD analysis project Ga0206106, IMG submission 148677) | Enriched microbial communities from leaf-cutter ant dump, University of Wisconsin, Madison, United States - 1B110A | ecosystem: Environmental > Terrestrial > Nest > Insects nest > Nest dump | place... | reverse complement strand
CAGTCCGTTGGAAACACGAACCTGACCAAAAGCCGGTTGCTCCAGAGCAAAGGCCAGGATCGCTGCTTCCGTCGCTTCTTCTACACGGTTCTTGATATTGGGCTTACGTCGGTTTGCATCTATCAGAGCTTCAACACATCCTGTTTCCACAGCTGCCTGATAGCGATAGAAAGTATCGCGAGAAAAACCCATCACCTTACAGACACGGGATACATTGCCAAGCTCAGCTGCCAGATTAAGCAAGCCAATCTTGTGTTTAATGATTTTATGATGAACACTGCTCATGGGATTACTCCTTTACGCTTTCGCGTTCGGTTGATAAAGATTCGCACCTCTATCAAACCGGGTAATCCCACCTCTTGGCAAGATCTGCTGTCAGATCAAATATGAACTACTACAATTTGAATAAATGACTAAAACTTTCCAGCTGTAGATAAAGCTTTCTTTAGTTTAGGCTGGAAACTTTTTTATCTTCTGAAAAGAAACTATAAATCTAAATAATCCAGGCAAGTGAGCCGTTACTATTTTTAACGATAGCACTTGCCGTTTTTTCTCCCTTATTCCTCATGCGCGTACTGGGTAACAAGGGAACGTTATCCAGGCTAAACATCAACGGAACCGGAGTAAATTTTGTGGATCATGATAAATCTAAGCGCCTGTCTCCACCATATTACACTTTGCTTGAAGCCAGCCAGGAGAAGGGAACAACCAGTACAAAAATTCTCGCACGATACCTTGATCGATCCCCTGCAACCGTTCGGACTCAGTTTCAGAGGATTATGGAGTTTCTTGATGTCAGCAGCAGATACGGAGCATTACGTGAAGCTGAAAAGCGGGGTCTGATCAGGCGGAATAAGCGCGCTGTTCCTATTCACGATAAAGAAAACAGAAGCTCACTGTAACAGCAGTGAATATCGTTAATTGCCTAATCGTGATCTTTCCGAAGTGCACACATTCATAGCCAAGAAATTTGGTCAGAGCCGGTATTTGGCGGGGGCTGGGTTCCGTATGCTCTCTTTCCCAGTTACTAATGGTAAAAGGGGAAACATTGAATAGTTTTGCCACTTCTGTTTGCTTCATATTAAGAAAAAGTCTTCTTTTAAGAATGTGCTTCCCTATTGTGCGTGGTTCAAATCTAAATCAAGACTGACTTTGTCGGCTCCGCCTTGCCGTATTATTCATACTGTCTGCAGCTCGCCTTCGTGTCATTTTTGATTTGGAATTGGAATTGGAATTAGGGATCAATGATTCAAGCGAGGTGCGCACGTATAGCAAAAAGGCAATGCAACTCTGCCCTTGTGGTTATCTGGTAATCCTCTCATTTTTAATGGTATGCAGAAGCAGGACTGCTATGCAGCCATAGTAACTGCTGTTTGTCCGGACATGTAATCGAGTGAGTTATCTTAATAGTAATCGGCAGTGCGGGCACAATTCTCGAATCTTGTAAATTCTCCCAGAAAGGTGAGATCGACCTTGCCAATTGGTCCGTTACGCTGTTTGCCTATGATGATCTCTGCGATACCTTTGTCCGGGGTATCCGGGTTGTAAACTTCGTCCCGATAAATAAACAGGATGACATCGGCGTCCTGTTCGATGGCCCCTGATTCACGTAAATCGGACATGATCGGGCGTTTGTTGGGGCGTTGTTCGAGGCCGCGGTTCAATTGTGACAAAGCGATTACGGGAACCTGCAGTTCTTTTGCCAGTGCTTTCAGCGAGCGTGAAATTTCCGAAATTTCGGCAGCACGGTTTTCGCTGCCGGGTGAAGTTGCTGACATCAGCTGCAGGTAGTCGATAATGATGAGTCCCAATCCTTCGTGCTGCCGATACAAGCGTCGGGCGCGGGCGCGCAATTCCAGAGAGTTTAATCCTGCGCTTTCATCGATAAATATCGGTGCATCGTTCAGTTTACCCAGTGCATGGGTGAGTCTTGGCCAATCATCATCATTCAGTTGGCCGGTACGCATTTTGTGCTGATCCAGTCGGCCGATGGATCCCAGCATACGCATGGCAAGTTGTGTGCCCCCCATTTCCATGCTGAACACGGCCACCGGTTTGCCGGTTTCCAGTGCGACGTGCTCACCGATATTGAGGGCAAAAGCTGTTTTTCCCATCGAAGGCCGTCCGGCAACGATAATCAGGTCGCCAGGTTGAAAACCGGAGGTTTTCTGGTCAAGGTCATTGAAACCGGAGGGGATGCCAGTGATATCACTGGGATTGCTGCGGTTATAGAGTATTTCGATTCGCTCTACTACCTGTTTCAACAGTGGCTGGATATCGATAAATCCCTGTTTGCCGTGTGCACTTTGTTCTGCAATCTCAAATATTCTGCTTTCTGCTTCATCCAGCAGATCACCCGCTGAACGGCCTGCCGGGTTGTAGGTTGAGTCAGTGATTTGGGTGCTGACTTGTGCCAGCTTGCGCATGATCGAGCGTTCCCGAACAATTTCTGCGTACCGGCGAATGTTGGCTGCAGACGGGGTATTCTGTGCAATGGCGCCGATATAGGCTAACCCTCCCGCGTGTTGCAGTTGGGCAGTATTTTCGAGAGATTCGGCAACGGTGATGACATCTGCCGGTTTGTTCTGCTCTATGAGCCGGGAGATGTGCTGATAAATGAGTTGATGATCCTGACGATAAAAGTCACTTTCGATGATGATGTCCGCTACTTTATCCCAGGCCTGATTATCCAGCATGAGCCCGCCCAGGACGGACTGTTCAGCTTCGATAGAATGTGGCGGAAGTTTATAGATATTATCCTCGGCAAGGTTCTGGATAAAGCTGCTGGTGGGTTGATTCATGGGGACAATTAAGGACTAAGGGCAGAATCAGGATAGTATCATTTTGAGGCGGAAACAAAAAAAGGACCAGAGACAGTCCTTTCTTTGCTTGATTTTCACTTGGGATATCAGATGGTCGTTTCGCCCAGTACTGATACGGTAATATGTGCCGATACTTCGCTGTGAAGTACAACGGTGACTGTATAATCACCTATTTGCTTGATCTGTCCTTCAGGCATGCGAATCATGGATTTTTCAACCGGAAAATCCTGCCTGCGCAATTCCTCGGTGATATTTGCACTGGTAACCGAACCAAAAAGCTTGCCATCTACTCCTGCTTTCTGGGAGATCTGAACGAGCAGGCCATCCAGTTTGGCTGCTTGTGTGCTGGCGGCTGCTAAAACCTCGGATTGTTTTTTCTCCAGTTCTGCACGCTGTGCTTCAAACTCAGCAATGACCTTCTCGGTTACTCTTCTGGCTTTTCCCTGTGGGATCAGATAATTGCGGGCATAACCCGGTTTGACGTTTACGATACTGCCCAGTGAGCCCAATTTGGCGACTTTTTCCAACAAAATTATTTGCATGTTGTCTCTCCTGGTTACTTAGTGCTGATCAGTATAAGGTAGCAGCGCAAGAAAGCGGGCACGCTCGATAGCGAGGTTCAGCTGCCGCTGATAATATGCACGCGTGCCGGTAATTCTGGCCGGAATGATCCTGCCATTTTCACTGACGAAGTCTTTCAGTAAATCGATGTCTTTGTAATCAATGTGCTTGATTCCCTCAGCAGTGAAGCGGCAAAATTTCTTGCGTTTGAAAAGAGGCCGGTTTGCTATCCGGTCTTTCATCCTGCTGTCTGCATCCTTGTTTCTTGAGAATCTCATCTTGTTTCTCCACTAAAAGTGTATGTCTGGTGTTTTGTTTTCAGATGATCCGAGTGTCACGTACATGTAAAACCAGCTGATTGCTCAAACGGTTCTTTTTAGCAATGAAACCGGTAATTTCGACGTTACTGCCAGATCCTATACAAATGATTTTTTTGGCTGTTTCTGCTATAGCGATCGCTTCAAATTTAAATTCGATTCTGCGCTGAATACCTGCTTCCTGCTGATCTGAATAATGATTCAGTTTGAACTCGGCGACCATGATGCCGGCAGGCGTATAACGAGGTGAAGCCAGATCAGTGATTATTCCACCGATAATTACCAGGTTCCGGTTGATCAATGATTCCGGATCAGGGCTTGGTATCACTTTCCTCAGTCGTTCGGGTATCTGCACTGGGAGAATCAGTGGTTTTTGCTTTGGCCGGAGCAGTATTCTCACTATCCTCATCCGAGGAATGGGGGGGCCGGGATTTGCCTTCTTGCATCATCGGAGAAGGGGTTGTGATCGGGCCATTCATACGAATGACGAGATGACGAAGGATGGCATCGTTAAATTTAAAGCTGTGTTCCAGTTCATTCAAGGATTCTTGATCGCACTCGATATTCATCAGCACGTAATGTGCTTTATGCAGCTTTTGTATAGGATAGGTTAACTGTCTGCGCCCCCAATCTTCCAGTCTGTGAATTTTTCCGGATCTGCCGGTGACGATATTGCCGTAGCGCTCAGTCATTGCAGATACCTGCTCACTCTGATCAGGGTGGACAATAAATACGATTTCGTAATGCCTCATGATTTCCTTATAGGTAAAGCCTTCTGGTTACATTAACAAGTAAGGCAAGGGGTTAACACAAATATGCATGTCATGACGACGATCGCATAAAACGGTCTTCTTTTTTGAAGATGCCTGGATGGCAGGCTGCATAATTTTACTTGATCGGCGGGTAAACTTCAAAAAATTAGATACTTTCCGGGGGGCTATATCTATTCCATTGCGTAATGCTGCCGATTGAGGAAGGAATGCATTTGAGTGTACAGAAATACTGATAATCCCGAGCTTCCGGAAGTTCTGGATAGAATCCACGAATCAAAAATGATATTGCCCTTTTGCATTGATTGACTAGGTAAGGTGATCAAGGTAGAATCGCCGCACTTTTTGTTGGGCATTTCTTCTTGCTGTGCCCGTTGGAGTGAATGTTCCCGATTAAAAGCAGGCCATTAAAGATCGTTATACTCTGGCAGCTGGCGTTTGCAATACTGGCTGCCATTTTGTGTGGCCTGCTTTCAGGGGTAAACGCTGCGATTTCAGGGTTTCTCGGTGCGATTATCAGTGTGATTGCCGGGGTGGTATATGCGATTCTGGTGTCGAGGCACAGCGATTATTCAGCGAGTGGAACTTTACGTACTGCTTTACGTGCTGAAGCTGTAAAGATATTCATAATTATAATGTCGCTTTGGGCTGTATTCGCGATATTCAAAGGTTTACAGCCTGTCATGTTTATTGGTTCATTTGTCATTGCTGTGTTGATATCAAGCATGGCAGCGTTTGTGCCTGAAAAATTAAATAAATAATGCTCTGGTCAAGTGTGTAAGGGTAAATAAATGTCTTCAGAAGCTGAGTTAAATCCTACAACATATATACAGCATCATTTGACAAACCACACAATTAGTGTGGGTGATGGTTCATTCTGGGTATTGCACACAGATACGCTGGTCATGTCATTGCTGCTTGGGGTGATCAGTCTGGGTTTGATCTGGATGGTTGTCAGAAAAGCCACATCAGGAGTTCCCAGCAAAACACAGGCATGTGTTGAATTGCTGATCGAGTTTATTGATGATCAGGTAAAGACGACGTTTCATGGTGATCGCCATGCATTCGTGGCTCCTGCGGCGTTGACTATATTTGTCTGGGTTCTTCTGTTGAATGCGATGGATTTTCTGCCTATCGACATCATGGCATGGATTTATGAGCATATTTTTGGACTCCATAACTGGAGAAGTGTGCCAACTGCCGATGTCAATACAACCTTCGCGCTGGCGTTGTCTATCTGGATACTGACCATTTATTTTGCTATCAAGGTTAAAGGATTTGGAGGGTGGGTTACAGAGCTGGTATGTACTCCATTTGGTAAAAATCCATTGTTATGGCCCTTTAATCTGTTACTTAATGTGATTGAGTATATTTCGAAGCCGTTGTCACATTCGTTACGGTTGTTCGGAAATATGTATGCGGGTGAAATTATTTTTATGCTGTTGGGAATGTGGGCGGCGACAGGTGTAACCGGTACATTTTTTGGCGCCATACTTGGTGCTGGTTGGGCGATATTTCATATATTGATTGTGGTCTTGCAGGCATTTATTTTTATGATGTTGGCGGTGGTTTACCTTTCAATGGCTCATGAATCGCATTAATTAGTAAGATTTTTGTTATCAACTTGAACTAGAGGAAAAAATATGGAAAACGCTCAATTTCTAGCAATGATTCAGGCGTATACAGGGATCGGTATTGGACTGATGATTGGTCTGGGTGCTGCAGGTGCTTGTATCGGTGTGGGTGTGATGTGCGGTAGATTTCTGGAAGGTGCAGCTCGTCAGCCTGAAATGATTCCAACTCTGCAGGGCAAGGTATTTCTGCTTCTGGGGCTGACCGATGCTTCGTTCATTATCGCCGTGGGTCTGGCAATGTTATTTGCGTTTGGTAATCCACTGCTGGCTGTTATTCAGTAAGTAGTCTATTGAATTTGTTACCGAGGTGAATGAATAAAGGGTTGTTATGAATATAAATTTCACATTGGTCTCGCAAGCAATAGCCTTTTCCATATTTATATGGTTCACCGTCAAGTTTGTATGGCCGTATCTGTTACGTGCGATAGAAGAACGTCAGCAGAAAATAGCGGATGGCTTGGCGGCAGGTGAGCGTGGTAAAAAAGAGTTGGAGCTTGCCAGTCAGCGTTCATCCGAAGTGCTGAAGGAAGCTAAGCAACGTGCGAGTGAGATCGTTATTCAGGCAGAGAAAAGAGCTTCGGACATCATAGAGGAAGCCAAGCAAAATGCCCGGATTGAAGGGGAAAAAATTATAGCGGGAGCCAAGGCGGAAATTCAGCATGAAACCTTCAGTGCTCGTGAATCTTTGCGTCAGCAGGTAGCGGGGTTGGCGGTACAGGGTGCATCAAAAATTCTTCGTCGAGAAGTGAACGCCAGGGTTCATGCAGATTTGCTGGCATCAATAGAGGCAGAGTTAAAATAAATGGCTGAAGCGATAACAATTGCACGACCATACGCGGAAGCAGTTTTCAAGCTTGCCCGGGAAAGTGGGTCTCTGTTTTCCTGGTCAGAGACGCTTGATACTGTTAATTCAATTGTTCAGGAGTCTCAGATAAGAGAACTGATCAGTAATCCACAGATTTCTTCAGCAAAATTACGTGAAATTATTTTCAGTGTATGTGGTAAAAAACTGAATGAGGATGGCAAGCGATTGGTATCGCTATTGATCGATAATCAACGATTGCTGGTACTGCCGCAGATCTATGAGTTGTTTGAACAGCTTAAAGCGCAGCACGAAAGTATATTGGAGGCTGAAGTAGTATCAGCGTTCCCACTTGATTCTGCTCAGCTGGAAAAGCTTGTCTCAATTCTTGAAGCAAAATTTCAGCGAAAAGTTAAAGCGGAAGTCAGTGTTGATAGCGAGCTCATTGGTGGTGTAAGAATTAAAATTGGTGATCAGGTAGTCGATAGTTCTGTGCACGGAAAGCTGGAAGCCATGGCGACGGCGCTCAAAAGCTAGGAGTTATAAAAAATGCAGTTAAATCCATCAGAAATCAGTGAATTAATCAAAAGTAAAATTGAGGGCCTTTCCGTCACATCGGAATTTCGTACGCAGGGAACCATTGTATCACTGACAGATGGTATCGTTCGCGTGCATGGTCTTTCCGATGTAATGCAGGGTGAAATGCTGGAATTTCCGGGTGGGACGTTTGGCTTGGCACTCAATCTGGAGCGTGATTCGGTCGGTGCGGTTATCTTGGGTGCGTATGAGCATCTGAAAGAAGGAGATATCGTTAAATGCACCAGCAGAATTCTCGAAGTTCCGGTAGGTGAGGCATTATTGGGGCGTGTCGTCAATGCTTTGGGGCAGCCAATAGATGGAAAAGGACCCATTGCTGCAGAGGGAACAGAGCCGATAGAAAAGATAGCCCCTGGTGTCGTATGGCGTAAATCGGTAGATCAGCCGGTACAGACGGGATTGAAATCGATTGATTCAATGGTTCCGGTCGGAAGAGGGCAGCGCGAACTGATTATTGGAGATCGTCAGACTGGTAAGACGGCAGTAGCAATCGATGCAATCATCAATCAGAAGGGTGAGGATGTAATCTGTATCTATGTGGCAATCGGTCAGAAAGCATCATCGATTGCAAACGTTGTACGGAAACTTGAGGAAGTTGGTGCCATGGCATATACGATTGTCGTGGTTGCTTCTGCTTCTGAATCAGCGGCTATGCAGTATATCGCACCTTATTCCGGTTGTACCATGGGTGAATACTTTCGTGATAAAGGGCAGGATGCACTCATTGTTTATGATGATTTGACCAAGCAGGCATGGGCTTATCGCCAAATTTCTCTATTGTTGCGTCGTCCACCGGGTCGTGAAGCTTATCCAGGGGATGTTTTTTATCTTCACTCTCGTTTGCTGGAAAGAGCGGCTAGAGTCAATGCCGATTATGTTGAGAAAGCAACGGGTGGAAAGGTAAAAGGAAAAACCGGGTCGCTGACTGCTTTACCCATTATTGAAACACAAGCGGGTGACGTAACGGCATTTGTACCAACCAATGTCATTTCAATTACGGATGGGCAGATATTCCTGGAATCTGATTTATTTAACGCAGGGATACGCCCGGCAATCAATGCTGGTATTTCCGTATCTCGAGTGGGTGGTGCAGCACAAACCAAGGTAATTAAGAAATTGGGTGGCGGGATTCGTCTGGCGTTGGCTCAATATCGTGAACTTGCTGCTTTCGCGCAATTTGCTTCTGATCTCGATGAAGCCACACGCAAGCAGCTGGAGCGTGGAAAAATGGCTACGGAGTTAATGAAACAAAGCCAGTACGCGACGTTGAAAGTTTCAGAGATGGCGTTGACATTGTTTGCCTTAAACAAGGGTTACTTTGATGATGTTGATATAAAGCGTGCACTTGCTTTTGAGTCAGCATTGAAAAGTCATATTCGCAGTCATCACAGTGCAATACTGGATAAGATTGAAACCAGCAAAGAGCTTGATGCAGAAACAGAAAAAGCGTTAGAAGCAGCCATTCAGGAATTCAAGCAAAACGGAACATATTAACCCATGCCCAGCAGCAGAGAGATACGCAATAAAATCAAAAGCGTTAAAAATACGCAAAAGATTACACGCGCCATGGAAATGGTTGCTGCTTCCAAAATGAGGAAGGCGCAGGATCGTATGAAGAAGGCGCGTCCTTATGGCGAGAAGATACGCAACGTGGCTGCACATATGAGTAATGCCAGTGTCGAGTATCGTCATCCTTTTCTGATAAGTCGTGACTCTGTTAAAAGAGTGGGAATCATTGTTGTAACTTCAGATAAAGGTTTGTGTGGCGGGTTGAACACGAATGTGCTGCGTAGAGCACTCAATGAAATTCGAACGTGGGAAACCGAAGGTAATCATGTAGATGCCTGCTGCATAGGTAACAAGGGTTTAGGATTCATGAGTCGCCTTGGTACTCAGGTAATTTCACAAGTAACCGGGTTGGGTGATGCACCTAATATGGAAAGGTTGATTGGCGCAGTCAAGGTAGTCTTGGATGCATATACAGAAGGCCAGTTGGATCGAGTATATATTTTCTATAACCGCTTTATTAATACCATGAAGCAGCTGCCGGTTATGGAGCAGCTTCTTCCCTTGACTGATGATCGTATCAGTAGCGAGGCTGGCGAAGCCAGACCAGCTCGTGCACCGTGGGATTATATTTATGAACCCGAAGCAAAACCGGTTATCGACGATATTATGGTCAGATATATAGAAGCACTCGTATACCAGGCGGTTGCCGAGAACATGGCTTCGGAACAATCGGCAAGGATGGTTGCAATGAAAGCAGCATCTGATAATGCAGGTAATCTGATTGATGAGCTGACGCTCATTTATAACAAATCTCGTCAGGCAGCCATTACCAAGGAATTGTCAGAAATCGTGGGCGGTGCTGCTGCTGTTTAAGTATTATAAATTCGTATTTAGGGAAAAGTGATGAGCCATCAAGGAAAGATCGTTCAGTGCATTGGCGCAGTAATCGACGTGGAGTTTACGCCAGGGGAAATACCAAAAGTATATGATGCCCTGGTAATGGAAGGATCGGAGTTGACGCTGGAAGTGCAGCAACAGCTCGGAGATGGAGTCGTCAGGACTATTGCTCTTGGGTCGTCCGATGGTCTGCGGCGTGGAATGATGGTTACTAATACCCAAAAACAGATTTCGGTTCCCGTGGGCACTAAAACACTGGGTCGTATTATGGACGTCCTTGGCAGACCTATTGATGAAATGGGAGAAATCGGAACGAATTCCTTAATGCCTATTCATCGGTCTGCTCCTGCTTTTGATGAGTTGTCAGCATCAACGGAGTTATTGGAAACCGGGATTAAGGTGATTGATCTGGTTTGTCCTTTTGCGAAAGGGGGAAAGATCGGACTTTTCGGTGGTGCCGGTGTAGGTAAGACCGTAAATATGATGGAGCTTATTCGTAACATTGCAATCGAGCATAGTGGCTACTCGGTTTTTGCTGGTGTGGGCGAAAGAACACGTGAGGGTAATGATTTTTATCATGAAATGAAAGACTCTAACGTACTGGATAAGGTAGCTTTGGTTTATGGCCAGATGAATGAGCCACCTGGTAATCGTTTACGTGTTGCGCTTACTGGTTTGACGATGGCCGAGGCGTTCCGTGACGAAGGGCGTGATGTATTGTTCTTTGTAGATAATATTTATCGTTATACCTTGGCAGGTACCGAAGTTTCTGCATTGTTAGGGCGTATGCCATCGGCAGTAGGGTATCAGCCAACACTTGCGGAAGAAATGGGGCGGCTGCAAGAAAGGATTACTTCTTCCAAGGCTGGATCGATTACATCCATTCAGGCTGTTTATGTTCCGGCAGATGACTTGACCGATCCATCACCTGCAACGACATTCGGTCACCTTGATGCTACGGTGGTATTATCCAGGGACATTGCTTCACTCGGAATTTATCCGGCTGTTGATCCGCTTGATTCGACTTCGCGCCAATTGGATCCTCTGATTATTGGTGAGGATCATTACAATACCGCACGTGAAGTTCAGCAAACACTGCAGCGATACAAAGAATTACGCGATATCATTGCCATTTTGGGTATGGATGAACTGTCTCCTGAGGATAAGTTGTCGGTCAGTCGCGCCCGTAAAATACAAAGATTTCTCTCTCAGCCATTCTTCGTTGCTGAAGTCTTTACAGGATCGCCGGGTAAATATGTACCATTGAAAGAAACCATCAAGGGGTTCAAGGGCATTGTCAGTGGCGAGTATGATGATATTCCTGAGCAGGCTTTCTACATGGTAGGTGGTATTGAGGAAGTGCTTGAGAAAGCCAAATCAATTCAATAAATACATAAAATTAATTGACAGATAATTGATGGGTACGATATTCCACTTGGATATAGTGAGTGCAGAGGAATCGATTTATTCCGGTCCTGCAGAGTTTATTGTTGCTCCGGCAGTGATGGGTGAGGTGGGGATCTTTCCTCAACATACGCCTATGCTGACTTGTATAAAGTCTGGCGTGGTTCGAGTGAAAGCACCACTTCAGGATGATGAAGAAGTTTATGTTTCAGGCGGGATGCTTGAGGTACAGCCAGATGTTGTGACGATTCTGGCAGACACTGCAGTGCGTGGAAAAGATCTGGATGAAGCCAAGGCTTTAGAAGCCAAGCGGAAAGCAGAGGAGATTATGAAAAACAAAATTTCCGAAATCGAGTACGCACGTGCACAGGCTGAGCTGATTGAAGCTACAGCACAGTTAGCAGCCATTCAGAAGCTGAGAAAGAGAGGCCACTAAATTTCTTTGATCCATTCTGTAAAACAGGCTTAGTTAAAAAGGGCGACTATTGATCGCCCTTTTTTTATAAGATTAAGGTATTTTTACTATCCAGCTTAGTTATTTTACCCACCTTATTTTCTGTACACTGAGATCATTATGTGTTTTCAGTGGTAATTGTGTGGAAGAAATAGCGAGTTTGCGGTTCGCAGATAGAATATTAATTTGTAGTGGCAAATGAAGTAATCCAAAAGAGGATTAATAACTCGTGTTACAAGTTGATGTCGTGATATTGGCGGCTGGAATGGGTAAGAGGATGTGCTCATCTTTACCCAAGGTGCTGCATCCTCTGGCGGGAAAACCAATTTTATCGCATGTCCTGGATACTGCCCGTACGTTATCACCGGAAAGAATATGTGTGGTATTTGGGTATGGAGGTGAGCTGGTTCGCCAGGTTCTTGGCGATCATTCTGATCTCATCTGGGTAAAACAGGCTCAGCAACTTGGGACCGGGCATGCTGTAAAACAGGCGTTACCTTATCTCGGTAACCAAGGTATGACACTAGTTCTATTTGGCGATGTGCCACTGGTAAAGAGTGATACGCTCAAGGCTTTGATTGAGAAAGCGCGAGAAGATAATCTTGTCCTGTTGACAGTCGAATTGGACAATCCAACCGGTTACGGACGAATTGTGCGCGATCCCGTAACAAATCATATCCAGGCAATTGTAGAAGAAAAAGATGCGTCTCAATCACAGAAGAAAATTCGCGAAATCAATACCGGTATCATGGTTCTCCCGAATTGTCATTTAGGTAATTGGCTCGATAATCTGAGTAACGCCAATACCCAAGGTGAGTATTACCTTACTGATATCATTGCCATGGCTGTGGATGCCGGAATTCCAATTGAAACTTCCAACCCTGCATCTGATTGGGAAGTATCCGGTGTGAACGACAAGATTCAATTATCTATCCTGGAGCGAGCTCATCAACAGGATACTGCTAACAGGCTTATGGAGCAGGGGGTGATGCTTGCTGATCCGGCGCGCTTCGATGTGCGTGGCTGGCTCGTTTGTGGAAATGATGTTGAAATAGATATTAACTGCATATTTGAGGGTACTGTTCGCTTGGGTGATAACGTCAAGATCCATGCAAATTGCATACTCCGGAATGTAATTGTCTCAGATGGATCAGTCGTTCATCCATTTAGCCTGATAGAGGATACAGAAGTAGGTAAAAATTGCCGTATTGGTCCATATGCCCGTATCCGGCCAGGAACACAGCTCGATGATGCTGTCCATGTCGGGAATTTTGTGGAGATCAAAAATAGCCATATTGCATCGGAGAGCAAGGTTAATCATCTCAGTTATATAGGTGATACTGAAATGGGCAAGCGGGTCAATATTGGTGCCGGTGCAATCACGTGTAATTATGACGGAGCATTTAAACATCGGACCGTCATCGAGGATGACGTATTCATCGGTTCTGATACACAATTGGTTGCCCCGGTAACGGTGGCCAAGGGATCGACGATTGGGGCTGGATCGACGATTACACGTAATACGCCTGAAGGCCAACTGACATTATCTCGGACTAAACAAACGAGCATCGTTAACTGGAAACGGCCGAGGAAAGACAGAAGCTGAGGTTGTTTGAATAACAGGATTGAGTAGGGGCTGGCTATGTGCGGTATTGTGGGTGCGATTGCAAAAAACAATGTTGTACCTTTTTTACTGGAAGGATTATCCAGGCTTGAGTATCGTGGCTATGATTCAGCTGGAATCGTGGTGGCAGATGGTATGTTACACAGACTACGGACAACGGGCCGTGTTTCCGAGCTGAGCAAACTGGTTGATAGCGGGAAAACATCGGGACTTACCGGTATTGCACATACTCGTTGGGCAACGCATGGCGTACCTTCTGAACGTAATGCTCATCCTCATTTCTCAGGTGATCAAAAAAAGATTGCTGTTGTACATAACGGCATTATCGAAAATCATGAAACGCTTCGGCAACGTTTACAGCAGGATGGATTTGAGTTTCTGTCGGATACCGATACCGAAGTGATTGCCCACCTGATTTCATTTCACCTCTATAAAACCAACGATTTGCTGGAAGCGGTCTGTCGTTCCCTTGATGAGTTGCAAGGCGCATATGCGATAGCTGTGATGGAGGAATCGCGCCAGGATCGTATTATCGTAGCCAGAAATGGAGCCCCGCTTTTACTTGGGATAAATGATGATGGGCTTTATGCTGCTTCTGATGCCTCTGCACTGGTACAAGTTACGCAGAGAATTGTGTATCTTGAGGAAGGAGATGTGGCGGAGCTGTCTAGTGGTGGATATCGGATTTTGAATTGCCTGGACTCGGTGAATGGTTATGAAGTTATTCGTAAAGTGACTGAAAGTAGTCTGACGCGTGATGCGGTAGAACTGGGACCCTACTCACATTTCATGCAGAAGGAAATCTTTGAGCAACCCGTTGCTGTGGCGAATACCCTGGAAATGGTGTTGAATGCGCAATCGGTATCCCCTCAATTATTTGGCAGTGAAGCACAAAGCATTTTTGCACATACTCAAGGAGTACTGATACTTGCCTGCGGGACGAGCTATCATGCCGGTCTGGTTGCGAAATACTGGCTGGAAACGATTGCAAGGCTTCCTTGTAATGTCGAGATTGCCAGTGAATATCGTTATCGTAATCCAATTGCCGATCCGACCACACTGGTCGTTGGTATTTCCCAATCTGGCGAAACTGCAGATACTCTGGCTGCACTCGGTTATGCCAAATTATTAGGACATCGCCACAGTCTGGCGATTTGCAATGTGCCGGAAAGTGCTCTGGTCAGACAAACGGATCTGCGCTTTTTGACTCGTGCTGGTCCTGAAATTGGAGTTGCTTCCACAAAAGCGTTTACTACACAATTGGCGGTTTTGCTGTTGTTTACAGCAGTACTTGCAAAGATACGTGGTCAGTTATCGGCTGAAGACGAACAAAAAATGATTGCCGCACTGCGGCATTTACCGGTTGCAATACAACATACACTGCAATGTGAACTGGAAATCAAAAAATGGGCCGGGGATTTTTCCCAGAAACATCATGCTTTATTTCTGGGGCGCGGCGTACATTACCCCATCGCGCTGGAAGGTGCGCTGAAGCTCAAGGAGATTTCATACATCCATGCCGAGGCCTATGCGGCGGGTGAACTCAAGCACGGCCCTCTCGCGCTGGTAGACAGTGGAATGCCGGTAGTTGCCATAGCGCCGAATGACGCACTGCTGGAGAAACTGAAATCCAATTTGCACGAGGTGCGTGCGCGAGGTGGGGAATTGTATGTCTTTGCCGATGCAGATTCACGCATCGAGGAGAGCGAGGGAGTTCATATCATCAGACTGGCTGAGCACAGTGGTGTACTCAGTCCTGTTTTGCATACTATTCCATTACAGTTACTGGCCTATCATGTGGCTCTACAGAAAGGCACCGATGTCGATAAACCCAGAAATCTTGCCAAATCGGTTACTGTCGAATAGTTGGTCAGGCTGATTTGATAGCAATTGTGGTATCGAAATAAAGTTGGTAACTCTAAAGTATAGTTACCATCTTTATTGGGATGATCCCAGTAAGAATTTGTAAAATAGCTGATATTAGTTATTGACTGTATTAGTTGCCTACAATATGCGCTCAATTTTTACACTTGAACAAATTTAAGCATAAAAATTGACCTTGCTAGGAGTGTAGGACCATTCGCAGAATACAGCCAGCCAATCCAGAAATTCAGAAAGTTACAGCAGATTATCTGTAGTAGTTGAGATCTGGTCTGACAGTTACCCGATTTGACGAGTGCCTGTTAGATCAGATTCAGTTATTCAATTCGGTAATTTTATCGTCCCATATCTTCTTTGCGTCAATTAAAGTTTGCATCGGGGTGCGTCCACAGCACATTTTTCCCTGGTGAGTCTGCACACTGTTGTAGTACGCCATCCAATCATCCAGATCGTGTTGTAACTCTTCAATGGACTGGTAAATCTTGCGCGGGAATGCCACCTGGTAGAACTCCTGCAAGATGGTTTTGTGAAAGCGTTCGCAAATACCGTTGGTCTGCGGATGATTGGCTTTCGTTTTGGAATGTTCGATGTCATTGAGTGCCAGATAAAGCTGGTAATC
>Ga0206106_100613_pt1 | contig 15930 bp, 15 predicted proteins | sample 1B1ome_FD_148677 | JGI IMG/M metagenome (GOLD analysis project Ga0206106, IMG submission 148677) | Enriched microbial communities from leaf-cutter ant dump, University of Wisconsin, Madison, United States - 1B110A | ecosystem: Environmental > Terrestrial > Nest > Insects nest > Nest dump | place... | reverse complement strand
CGCCAAATTTCTTCGTCAGTATCGTCGTAATCGCCGCCGTCAACGTCGTCTTTCCATGATCCACATGACCAATCGTTCCCACATTCACATGCGGCTTCACCCGCTCAAATTTACTCTTCGCCATTACGCCTGTTTCCTTTTATTAATACTTGCAAGCAACCCACCTAACCCAGCCATAGCTTACCTGGTGCCCATGGCCAGGATTGAACTGGCGACCTCTCCCTTACCAAGGGAGTGCTCTACCACTGAGCTACATGGGCAAATATAGAACATCACTTTCACCGCGATGTGGAGCGGGTGAAGGGAATCGAACCCTCGTCGTAAGCTTGGAAGGCTTCTGCTCTACCATTGAGCTACACCCGCTTATTGCCCGGTCACCTACTACCTTATGCCCAAGATAAACAGCCACACCATCTATGGCAATCGACACCACGCATATTTCTGATTTTTATTATCGCAGCTGGTGGAGGGGGAAGGATTCGAACCTTCGAAGGCAGAGCCGTCAGATTTACAGTCTGATCCCTTTGACCGCTCGGGAACCCCTCCAAAATAGCAGGGCATTATGAACGTTTAACCAGACCAAGTCAATGCCAATAAACTTACCCTTTAGCTAGGCTGCTTTCTACTACTATCGCGAAAGCCACTAAAGCTCGTTGCGCCAAGTCTGATCATCGTTATCAAACAATCGATTGGCCTCTGCCGGTCCCCAACTGCCAGCAGGGTAAGTCGGAATATATTCGCGCTCCACCACCCAATGTTTCAGAATCGGATCGATCACTTGCCACGCCCACTCAACTTCATCAAAACGAATGAAAAGTGAACGATCACCTTCAATAACATCGAGCAGCAGTGCTTCATAAGCATCCAGCGCCTGCTCATCGGTTTTGAGAAAACTTGCGTTCATCTGCATCACCCGGGTATTCATATCGAGACCGGGTTGCTTAACATGAATTTCCATGCGCATCAACTCTTCGGGCTGAATCGAAAGCAACACCCAGTTTGGTGCAATCCATTCCAATGGTGTTTCACGGAAAAGTTGCTGAGGGGGATGCTTAAAACGAATTGCAATCATCGAATTCTGCTTAGGCATACGCTTACCTGTGCGCAGATAAAACGGCACTCCCCGCCAGCGCCAATTATCAATGTAGAATTTGACTGCAACAAAAGTTTCAGTAATCGAATCCCGTTCGACATTATCTTCCTGCTGATAACCTGCCACCACCTGCCCATCAATATTACCGTGAGTATATTGAGCACGCACAGCATGGGCATGTATCGCGCGCTTGGCAATGGGACGAATCGAACGTAGTACTTTGACCTTTTCGTCACGTAAAGCATCTGCCTCAAGAGCAGGTGGCGGTTCCATGGCAACTACGGTCAATAATTGCATCAAATGATTCTGCAACATGTCACGCAATGCACCAGCACGATCATAGTACCCTGCACGTTTTTCAATACCACCCGATTCCGCCACCGTAATTTGTACATGATCAATGAAATTACGATTCCACAGCGGCTCGATCAATGTATTGGCAAACCGGAAAACAAGCAGATTCTGCACGGTTTCCTTACCAAGAAAATGATCGATACGATAAATCTGCTCTTCATCAAAATGCTGATGCAATAAGCGGTTCAGCACCTGTGCCGATTCAAGATCCTCCCCAAACGGTTTTTCAATCACTACGCGATTCATTCCTCGCGGCTCATTGAGTCCAGCAGCTTTAAGATTCCTGATCACCGCAACGAAATCAGCGGGTCTGATCGCAAGATAAAATACCGTGCGAGAACAGGCTGACCCAGGTGCCAGACCGGCAGCTAACGCACGATAGGATTCGATATCGTTGAGATCTCCCTGCTGATAGCGAAAACGTGCAAAAAAACGCTCCGGCACTCCTTCCGGAAAAGATTGATCAACCTTATTCTTCAGTATTTCACGCAAATGCTCGAGCCAATCGTCAGTTGTCCACTCGCGGCGCGAGAAAGCAACGATGGAAAAATTATCTGCCAGGCGGCCAGCATTTTCCAACTCAAATAACGCAGGCAGCAACTTGTTTGAGGCGAGATCCCCAGTTGCACCAAAAATGACAAATAAACAGGGAAGATTTTCAGTCTGGCTCATTTTTGCATCATTCATTGCTCACCTTTTTTGATGGCATGGCCACCAAAACCGTGGCGCATCTTGGCAAGCATTTTAGCTGCATAATCATTTCTACCCTGCGTGGTAAAACGCATCATCAATGAAAGCATGATTACCGGGACAGGAATGCCCTGCTCAATGGAAGCAAGCGCCGTCCAGCGACCTTCACCCGAATCCGCCACAAAAGGAGCAATATCATCAAGCACCTGATCTTCAGCCAGAAAATCGGCAGACAAATCGAGTAACCACGAGCGCACCACACTACCATGCCGCCATAACTCGGCAATCTCGGCAAGATCGAGATTGAACCCGGATTTATCTTTCATCAATGCAAACCCCTCGGCAAAAGCCTGCATCATGCCGTACTCAATCCCGTTATGAATCATTTTCACATAATGTCCTGAACCAACCGGCCCAGTATGCAACCAACCAGTCGTTAGGGTCGGTGACAACACTTCCAGATAAGGCTTCAGTCGCGCAGCTGCTGTATCTGATCCACCAAACATGATGCAGTAACCATTTTCCAATCCCCATATTCCTCCGGAAACCCCGGCATCGACAAATTCGATGCCCCGTTCTGCACAGCGCACTGCACGTGGCGCACCATCCTGATAATGGGCATTTGCACCATCCACGATCAGATCACCCGGAGACAGTAATGGTAATAGCGTGGAAAGCGCCGTTTCAGTCACGTCACCCGCTGGCAGCATTAGCCATATAATCCGTGGTTTCTCAAGTACAGCAACCAGCTCGGCGTAATCCCTGCACGCGATGTGCCCCGTTTCCTTCACCAATGCCTCGGTTACATCAAAACTACGGTTCATCACTGCAATTTTTCTGCTCTGTCGGGCAAGACGGCGTGCCATATTGCCCCCCATACGTCCTAAACCCACCATACCGAATTCCATACTTCCCCCTTTAATAGAGATGACCAGAAGGAAACATCCGGTCAATCAGGGATTCCGATGATCATTCCAGATACAAACTCAGACCGGATTCACACTATCAGCAAGTTCCACAGCCAGCTTGCCCAGGATCAACGAATCGTCGAGTCCGTCAAGCAAATACTGTGGGATCCCGGACAAGCCGGTTTGTGCACCGGCAAGTGCTCCGGTCAGCATGGCACGCGCCTGGTTCTGCCCCCCACCATTGATCGCATGCAGGACAGCTGATTTGAAATCATCACGAAACCTTGCTGCCAGATAATAGGCAGCTGGTAACTGATGATAAATTGCACATGGCATACCATACACAATGGATACCTTCCATGCCGGCTCAATACAAATTCCAGGATCTACAGTTGCCGCAGCCATATAAGAAGGTGTAAGCAATGCATCCGGAGAAGCAAAACGGCACGCACGCGGTGGATCCGGATCACCAGGACGCGGAGGTTGCAGATCATCGCCAGTCACAGCGTGGAACGGCAGCGCACCACTTTTTACAAGATCCATGAGTTTTCCCGACAAACCGGTATCAAGCGCATGCCCCTGAATCAGCAAACCCAACACCGCACCGTATGCAACGGTCATTGAAACGATTGTTTCATCTGTCTGGGTCAGTGTTGTATTAGCTGAAACCGCAGCAGCAAGCTGCTCGGGCTGGTATGCATAACGAACAGCAATTGCAAGTGTACGCTCCACCGCCTCGGTCGTATCCGCATGGCCACCAGTCTGCCCCCAAGGCAGCTTTTGCTGCACACGCCGCCGCCACGTTTCACGAATCGACTGACTGGTATAGCCACCAGGGCCATTGACCGGCGTACCATCCAGTAACGGGAACAGCTCTTCATCCATGCGACGGCAGAAATCTTCAGTATCGTAACCGCCATATTCAACCAGTGAGCGAACCATCAGCTTCAAAATGAAACCAGACTGCGATAACTGCCCTGCTTTCAATCCGGCATGATACCGATCTGGCTTGGGGTCGGTGTAACCGGTAATCCAGTCACCATAATCTCGACGAAGCTCGGAAAGATCATAGTACCAGTGCGGGCCCAACCCTAAAGCATCCCCGATGAATGCTCCCATGATGGCCCCTGCCGCACGGTCCTGTATATTTTTATCTGACATAAATAAGCAACCTCCTGTTCTACATTCTGAAAAACAAATTCAGTAAACCCGGAGTACCATCGAAGCAAATTCGAAAATGCAAAATCTCACCCGACAGTATCATCAAACATAACCGATCGTTCAGCTTTCATTTCGCTGAATAACACCTCAGGTCCATTAGAAGGCTGGCAGACTTCAACAACTTTATGCCGCGATTGTTCACCGCGCTTCAGCGTGATGTTCTTCCGGGGAACATTAAAGCGTTTCGCCAGAAATTCCGTCAACGCACGATTCGCTTTTCCATCCACAGGAAGAGCTGCCAGTTTTATTTTCAGCTCTTCTCCACAAATGCCAACTGCTTCAGTCTGTCTGGCACCTGGCTGAACGTAAAGTTTCAATACCAAGAGACTGCGATCGTTGCCAAAGCTATACCAGCTCATTAAAACATCTGTATGATCTGGCGCTGCAAATTCTCCACGACCATCATAAGTACCTGCAACAGAATAAAGGCAAATATCGGAGAAAGATCAAAATTGGCTATGGGAGGAATATACCGACGTATTGGCCCCAAAACAGGCCCGGTAAAACTTTCCAGCACGGGTGCAAGTGGAGTATTTGGATTAATCCATGACAATACAGCCTGCACAATGATCGCAATCAGCAGGATGTTGAGTGTCATACTGGCAAGTTTAACCAGCGCCAGCAAAGCAAATGCGAACATACTGCTTCCCGCACCGAAACCTCCCAGCAGATTGATGCCCACCAGGATGATAAATTGGGCGAGCCAGGCCAGTACGAAGGTAGAAAGATCAAGACCTCGCCAACTGGGTATCACCCGTCGCGCCGGTCTGACAACAAAATCCGTTACTGCCACCAGAAATCTCGTAAACGGATGATAGTAAGGTACACGAGACCACTGCACATAAAATCTCAGTAACAATGCCAGTGAAAACAGGCTAAGTAAGGTATCCAGCAAAAATATCATTATTTGATTGGGCATGGCTTTTCCGTTGAAAGTTATGTTATTGCTGAATCATGGCCCGATTACAGGCTGGATCATGTACGTCCGAATATTTCGCCCATTTGTCGGGAACGATCACAGGCAGCATGCATGGCACGAATAAACGCACCCCTGATATCGGCTTGTTCCATGCTGAGTAAAGCTTGTTCAGTCGTCCCACCTTGCGAGGTCACTTTCATCCGCAACGTTGCAAGTGTGTCATTACTTTGTGCGGCAAGATGTGTAGCACCCAGGAATGTCTGCATTGCAAGCTGTTTCGCCGTATCTGCTGTCAGCCCCAACTGTGTCCCGGCCTCCTGCATGGCCTCCAGAAAATAGAAAACATACGCCGGGCCACTGCCAGACAAAGCTGTCACTGCATCCAGCTGTACTTCCTCATCCACCCAGATTACCGTACCGATTGCCTCCAGAATGGTAGCGGCTTGTTCCTTCTGCTGGCTATCGACCAAAGGTAACGCATATAAGCCGGTGATACCTTCTCCGATCAAAGCGGGTGTATTGGGCATGGCACGAATGATAAATTCATGCCGGTTCAGCCACTGACTCAGATCACTTGTACGAACTCCCGCTGCAATCGAAATTACAAGTTTATTCTGCAGAAATTGTGCAGCCTGATTGGCTACAGCATGTAACTGCTGCGGCTTTACGGCAAGAATAACAATCTCATTGTCATGGATTCCATCAGGCATCGATGCTGTGACCGTGACCCCATACGTTTCGGCAAGTTGCTGTCGTCGCAACGCATCGGTTTCCACGGCACAGATGTGTGAAGGTGCACTTCCATGATGTATCAGGCCGCCGATCATGGCCCCAGCCATGTTTCCACCACCAATAAAAGTAATTTTCATGAATGACTCTGACTTATATAAATAAATGGCAACAGCGAGACTGAGCACACCCGGCAGATAGTGCGATTACTGGAGATCACTTTTTGAACAGATTGATTATCACACTCAATACAATGCTCACAACAAGCATGGACGTGATGGGAATAAATATCTTGCTATGCCGGGTTTCAATTCGAATATCGCCCGGCAACTTTCCGAACCAGTTGAATAACCAGGGCGCAAAATGCAGCACTGCACCAATAACCAGTAGCGCAGCACCCGCTATCATCAACCAACGTGTCATCTGTTCCATTCAACCAGCGAAAAAATTCAGAACATTTTCCGGGAAATTGTCAAACACCGATAATACGCAACAGTACCAGCTCATAACCAATCAGACAGGCATACCCGATTGAGATCACATAGAGTAAATGTCGACACCGGAATCTGCCATAGATCTCCACTTCATGGTGGATGGTCAGAATAATTGCTGCCAGAGAGGTAAGGGCCAGTTTGAAATGAATGAATTTCTGTATACTTTCTTCAATCAGCACTGCCATGAAATAATTGAGTTCCGTACCGCCATCAGACAATATATTGATCGTCAAAAAGGCATCTGTTGCGCTGAATAATACGATGGCAAGACAGCAGATCACCAAAGGCCAGCCATACTTATCAACATAAGCCGCACCTTTACCGGAACGTCTGCGAGTAACCCGCCTCCCGTGTTTAATCCCCAACTGGTAAGGACAAACGAAAGAAACTCCAGCTCGTCTTTCCTGTAATCGCTGATCTAGCGTCAATTGGTTTGTCACGATTCACTCTCCCTGAGTATAAGATCTGATCCGTTTTCTCGGAAAATTGGCTCGGTGCTCTATCGCATTTATATAAGAACCAAGTGTAAAGCCACCTGTTCAGCAGCGCAACACCGCATACCGAGTCCATTAAAAACACGTATAGCGTAATCTTTCCAGATTGGGCTATAATGTTCGGCCCAAAAAGAGCCATGTTAGTGATTTCTACAGATAAATAGATAATCCAGGACTTTTTTACTGACTTTACCTAGTTTCCTTACTGCAAGTACAAACAGACATCATTAAAAATGAAACGTACCTACCAACCATCCGTCATCAGCAGAAAACGTACCCATGGATTTCGTATCCGCATGAAAACACGCGGCGGCAGAGCAGTTATTCGTGCGCGCCGGGCAAAAGGACGAGCCAAGCTTAGCGTGTAATCATAAATATAAGTCTGGGTTCGCTGCCTGGGCTGTATTTCTTGACAACCAGGCAAATTTGTACGCTACCCAAGCAGTGCAGGTTGCGAAAAGCTGATGAATTTCGCGCTGTGCTGCGAAATCGGACCGTGCTCGAAAGCCTCTCGCTGCGATTGTATGTAAAGTCCGTTGATATTGACTATGCGCGCATTGGCCTGATCGTGGCAAAAAGGGTTGAACGAAAAGCTGTCAGGAGAAATCGTATCAAACGTCTGATCAGGGAAGCATTCCGCAGACATCGGCAAATGCTCAAGGGTCTGGATTGTGTCATGCAGCTTCGGCGTCCCGTTGAACTGCTAGATTCAACTCGCCTCTACCAGGAAGCTGTAATGCTTTTCAACAAAGCGGCCAGACAATTATGAAGCAACTGATCATCAGTCTCATCAAACTCTACCGGTATAGTATCGGACTCTTGATCCCGCCTTCCTGCAGATTTTATCCAACCTGTTCGAACTATATGCATGAAGCACTGGTGAAACACGGTCTCATCAAGGGACTATGGCTGGGTATGAAACGAATATTGCGCTGCCACCCATGGAACCAGGGAGGATATGATCCCGTTCCATAGAAAGAGTGGATAATGCACTTCCACCAATTATCAGATTCATTAGTCATTTAATATTCTGTACTAAAATTTTCTGCTTTTCCGAGTTCCAAAAAAATGGACAATAAAAAAATCGTACTGCTTATCATTTTTTCGACATCATTGCTGTTTTTATGGGATGCATGGATAAAGGAACAGGAAAAGTTCAACAATCCTCCCGCCATCACCCAGGCCGATTCATCGACCGAATCGACACAATCCAGAAATGACGACAACCTCCCTGTTCCTAGCAGTGAACTGACATCATCACAAGCAAGCCCGGATACAAACGGAATACCTGCAAGCGGTGGTAATGAAGACTCGGTTACTCCACGCCTTCTGCCCTCAGGAGAACAGATACGTGTCGTCACCGACAAGGTCATCGCAGAAATCGATACGATCGGAGGCGATTTACGACGTCTGGAACTGCTGCAGCAACCTTCATCAGAAGACAAAGATACACCTTATGCTCTGCTGTACAGCGAGGCTGCGCGTACCTATATTGCGCAATCCGGCCTGGTTGGAGAAGGTCTGCCCAACCATAAAACAACTTTTCGGGCAGAGTCGGATATACGCAACTACGAGCTCTCCTCGGGTGAGGATAAAATCGTTATCCGCCTGCTGGCACCTGAAGCTCAAGGTGTTCAGGTCGTCAAAACCTATACTTTCCATCGTGACAGCTATGTAATCGATATTGGTTTCGAAGTGGAAAACAAAGGTGACGCCACGGTTCGCCCGTTTGCCTATTTCCAGATGCTGCGTGACGGTAATCCGCCACCTGCCAAGACCATGATGATCCCCACATTCCTGGGGGCAGCCGTTTATACTGAAGAAGGTAAATACCAGAAAATTCCTTTTTCCGATCTGGACAAGAACAAGGCAGATTATCCGGCCAATGCGAACAATGGCTGGATCGCCATGCTGGAACATTATTTCCTGACTGCCTGGCTGCCACAACAGCAGACACCACGCGAATTTTTCGCCAAACGGCAGAGTGACAATCTCTACAGTGCCGGGGTGATTGTACCTGCCGGTGTCATCGCGCCTGGTGAAACTGCAGCCACCACCATGCCATTTTATGCAGGTCCCGAAGAGCAGGACAATCTGGAAGGATTGGCTCCCGGCCTGGATCTCACGGTTGATTACGGCTGGCTGACAATGATCGCCAAACCGTTATTCCGCCTGCTTTCGTTCTATCATTCATGGACGGGCAACTGGGGGGTAGCAATCATCCTGCTGACAATGACCGTCAAACTTCTGTTCTTCCCGCTATCTGCAGCTGGCTATCGATCCATGGCCAAGTTGCGCCTGGTAACACCCAAACTGAAACGTATTCAGGATCAATATAAGGGTGATCGGCAGCGTATGCACCAGGCCATGATGGAATTCTACCGAGAGGAAAAAATCAACCCGATGGGGGGATGTTTTCCTATATTAGTGCAAATTCCGGTTTTCATCGCTCTGTACTGGACAATTCTTGCAGCAGTAGAGCTGCGTTATGCTCCTTTGGCGCTCTGGATCGATGACTTATCCTCTCCAGATCCCTTCTACATGCTGCCGCTGCTGATGGGTATTTCCATGTTTGTGCAGACCAAGCTTAACCCGACGCCAACAGATCCGCTCCAGGCAAAAATAATGCAAATTATGCCGGTTGCCTTCAGCGCCATTTTCTTCTTCTTCCCGGCCGGCCTGGTTCTGTATTCGCTGGTCAACAATATTCTGTCGATTGCACAGCAATGGAAGATTACAAAAATGTACGAGACTCCTCCCGGTAAGAAGGACGCTCCTGAACCACCTGTCAGTAAACAGGTAAGTAGTTCGGAAGATCCTGAAACAACTGCCAACAGTCCGGCTGATAGCCCTAAACAGCCCCAAATACCAACCAATAATCCAAGGAAAATGTACAAAAGAACGAGAAAGAAATAAATATTTATAGTTTTAATCGTTCTTTGTCCTTCTGGATCAAGAAACCCTGCCATCCTGGTGACGAACAATGACACCATTGCAGCAATCGCCACGCCCCCCGGTCGTGGTGGCATAGGCATCATCCGGATTTCCGGAACAAATCTGAAACCGCTTGCCCGGGAAATCCTGGGCAAGCTTCCCGATCCGCGCCATGCCGGATTGTTCAGCTTCCTTGATCAGAACGACCAGATCATCGATCAGGGAATCGCGCTTTATTTTCCCTCTCCCCATTCCTACACCGGGGAAGAGGTGCTGGAACTGCAGGGGCATGGCGGTCCCGCCGTTATGAATCTGCTGCTGGAACGCTGCCTTCAGCTGGGTGCCCGCCTGGCAGAGCCGGGTGAATTCACACTACGCGCCTTTCTCAACGATAAACTCGACCTCGCACAAGCCGAAGGCGTCGCAGATCTGATCGCAGCCAGCACCACCAATGCCGCGCGCTGCGCAGTACGCTCGTTGCACGGAGAATTCTCGTCAACGATTCACCAGCTTGTTATTACCCTGATCGATCTGCGTGTACTGGTCGAAGCAACACTCGATTTCCCGGAAGAAGAAATCGATTTTCTCCAGTCAGCCCATGCTGCAGAACAACTCGCGATGATCCAAGCCAAGCTGGAACAGGTACTGGCCGCATCCCGCCAGGGCAATCTGCTGCAGGAAGGTATCAAAGTCGTCTTGGTCGGTCAGCCCAACGTAGGCAAATCCAGCCTGCTCAACCGTCTTGCCGGCGACGAGGTTGCCATTGTCACTGACATCCCCGGTACGACAAGAGATACCGTCCGGCAATCTATCGAAATCGAAGGAATTCCACTGCACCTGATTGATACCGCAGGCTTGAGAGAAACCAGCGATATCGTTGAACAACACGGAATTGCCCGCACCTACGCTGCAATCGAACAGGCCGATCTGATATTGCTGCTGGTGGACAGCCGCCACGGCGTAACAGAGGAAGATCGCTCCGTGCTGGCACGCCTGCCGGAACGGCTGCCGGTACTGACCGTCCACAACAAAATCGATCTGTCAGCACAGCCTCCCCGCATAGAAGAGAACACATCCGGAACCACCATTTATCTTTCAGCCAAAAACGGTGAAGGCACGGAACTGTTACGGACTGCACTGCTCAAAACTGCCGGCTGGCAGGCCAACATTGCCGGAGAAGGCGCCTATATGGCTCGCCAGCGCCACCTGCAGGCATTGTTACAGGCCCAAGAACTGCTGGAAAGAGCAGCCGCCTGGCTGCGTCATGCGGACCAGCTGGAAATACTGGCCGAAGAATTACGTCTCGCGCAACAAGCCCTATCCTCCATCACCGGCGAATTTACCAGTGATGATCTGCTGGGCGAGATTTTTTCCAGTTTTTGTATCGGAAAATAACAAGCCTTCCGCACTGTTCCACGATGTACCACATAACCTATTGATAACCCGTTTTAATACGGTTTTTTCATTCCTGTTGATGCTTGGTTATTCCGCACAAATCCGCTAAAATGTGTTCCCATATGTGTGCCCATGGAGTCATGATGTGTGCCCATGAAATCAAAAGCGTGTGCCATTTACGTTTTTTTAGAGGCATAAAAATCACTTTCTTATGGGCACACTCTGACAAATAAGAAGCCATAAAACCAATACAGATAATGGTTTTAGCATGGTGTGCCCATTAAGTTTTCTTCATCTGAATTTAGTCGGTTTACATGGGCACACGCTACGCAAGGAGTATGAATGATGGCGTTATCAGATACCAAACTGCGTAATTTGAAGCCTGCTGACAAGGCATTCCAGGAAGCCGATGAAGGCGGGCTTTTCGTAGATGTGCAACCGAGCGGGAAAAAGATTTTCCGCCTTCGTTATCGTATGGGTGGGCGCGGAGCCAAGCAGGAAAAAATAACCTTGGGTGATTACCCAACCTATTCCCTGGCAGATGCACGCACTTGGCGGGATGATTGCAAGGTATTGGCCAGGCGTGGTCTATCCCCGATGGCCCTGAAACGTGGTGATCCAATCCCGGAAGATGTGCCAACAACCACAAAGGAGCTTGCACAAATCTTCATACGTGAATGGTGTCTGGAAGCTCACAAGAAAACCCAGATCAAGGAAGAAGCGGTAAGGGAAACCAACACCATAGAATCTTTCGCCTGCCGCTGGTACACCGAGATTGTAGAGCCAGCAAACAGTAATCCCCGCAACATCAAACGCATTCTTGAAAAAGATGTAATCCCGGCAATAGGAAGGAAGCAAATTGCCGATGTGACCGTTACTGACATTCTCACGATTACCGACAGAATCAAGAATCGTGGATCTGATCAAATGGCACTGCAAACCCGCAATATATTGAAACGGCTGTTTGCCTATGCCATCGCACGGGAGAAGATCCAGTTCAACCCGGCGGCGGCCATCGAAGCAAAGTTCATTGCTCAAGCAAGGAGCCGGGATGTAGCGCTTACTTCAGAAGAAATCGGAAAACTGCTTCAGGTAATCTACCAGTCCAGCATGAAACGCGCACAGAAGCTGGCGCTGCACCTGCTGATCCTGTGCATGGTACGAAAAGGCGAACTGATTGGCGCTCGATGGGAAGAAGTTGACCTTGAGAAACAGGAATGGGCAATTCCAGGTGAGCGCATGAAGAAAGATAAACCGCACCTGGTGCCACTATCCCGGCAGGCGGTGGCGATGTTCGAAGAACTGAGAGAACTTGCAAGTGGTTCCGAATGGATCTTTCCAAGCCGTAATACCATCGGGCAGCCAATGTCGCATAGCACTCTGAACGTTGCCGTGCGGACACTTGAAATTGATGTACGGGATTTCGTAATTCACGACTTCCGGCGAACAGCCAGCACTCACCTGCATGAAGCCGGTTTTAATTCCGATTGGATCGAGAAATGCCTGGCTCATGAAACCAGGGGCATACGGGGCGTTTATAACCGGGCGGAATATCTCGACCGGCGGCGAGAAATGCTGCAATGGTGGGCTGACTTCGTAGACAGCCAGATCCAGGATGGCCGCGGCAAGGTAATCATCGGGCCTTTTGGAAAGGCATACCAGTCAGCGTCATCATAATAGTTTTGCCATGCCTAGCCCGACGGGGCGAAAACCGGGAAACCCTTGCCCGGCTGGTGTGGCTCCTAATCAAGGGAATGCATGAAGGGGCGCGATGATGGACAACAACGATCTGCAAACCCACTTGGATCGAATCGGGCAATGGGCAATCTACGATATTAATTGGACACATTTTCACGAACTGGCCTTGCTGGATCTTGTCGGTTTGTGTGCCCTTTCTGTGGGTCTTAGTCCTCACTACTGCCAACTTGTCCGCGAGGTGACAACTGTTGACCCAAAAGACCCCCGTACGCTGAGAGAACTAAAAGAACTGGCCGCCTACCAGAACAACAGCATCACGGAATGGGAGCGGCGGGTGATGGTAGCAGTGAATCACGTCATAGCGGGCACACTGCCTGTTGTCAGGAATGCCGTACCACTCGGCGGACAAGATCCCTATGAGTCTATTCCGTTAGATGTTGAAAAGATCATAGTTAGGGTTACCGATTTCGTAACCTGGGCGGTTGACAGTGGGTGGGAGTTACCGGAAGAATTCTCTTGCTCCAATGCGCGGGGTGGTTATCCCGTGGCACCGGAAGAGCTGCAAGTTGGGGGCGGCACCAAATGGCCGTGGGGGGATTACGAAACGGAACTGCTACGAGAACTGGCAGCGGCCGCCGACCACTTCTGGAGGCTCTACGATCCCACCGACGGCACGACCGCGCCCACGAATACGCAGGTTATCGAGTGGTTGGAATCGCGGGGGGTGGCGAAGCGAACGGCCGAGGTTATGGCAACGATACTGCGGGCTGACGGCCTGCCTACCGGGCCGCGCAGGTAATTCCCCGCGCCCCCGTGGTGCGAGTAGTGGCGCGGTTCCGGGACGATTATTCGAGTTGTCCGCGCCCAATTCTCCGCACCGACTGCGGCTATTTCCCCTCGCTCGTGTGGTGTTTAATCCGTGTCTATGCCGGTACGTTCCGGTTACAGCTAAGGAGTTATAAGCATGGCTACACAGAATCAATCCCCCCTAACGATCATACGTCGTCAACAAGTTGAAGCGCGAACAAGACTTTCCCGTTCCAGCATTTATGCTCGGCTGCGGTACAACCCCAAACGCCCCACCGATTACGATCCAACATTTCCCAAGCCTGTTTCTATCGGTGCTAAAGCTGTCGGATGGGTTGAATCCGAAGTAGAAACCTGGATTACCACCCAAATCGAAAAAAGCCGCAAAGGCTGAGGAGGCTGCGATGCAAACAAAAAAGGCCCCCGACCACAAGAAAGTAGACGAGAGCGCTCAAGACCCGAGGAATTCTACCATCGCCCTGACAGGCATGACAGAGCCGCGTGTCGATTCTCGCCTGATTGCTGACCATCTTGGCATAAAGCACCGAAGCATTTACGCATTGCTGCTGCGTTACGAAAGCGACTTTAAGGAGCTGGGAATAATGCGATTTCAAATCGCATTATTAAATACCCCCGGCCAGCCGGAGCGCTACGCAACGCTGAACGAAGATCAGTGTTATCTGCTGCTGACCTATAGCCGCAATACGGCCAAGGTTCGCCGATTGAAGCTTTACCTTGTGCAAACCTTTCGTGAGGCCCGTCAGTTGCTTGATATGCACAAGGCTGAGTACTTGCCGACCTATCACAGCCTGCACGATGAGATTAAGCGACTGGCAGGCGGCACAGATAACGAGCGTTTCGTATACCTAAACGTCAACAGAGCCATTAACAGGACTGTTGGCATTCAATCGGGCAAAAGGCGGGCGCTACCCATACCCGGCAAGTCGCTGCTGATCGTGGCACAGTCTGTAGCACGTAATGCCCTGTTGGCAGCCAGCGACCACAAAGAGGGCTACCAGGCCGCCAGTAAAGCCCTGCGAAGTCTGAATAATGTTTTAGAGGGTAGCTGTCAGAAAAGCGGAGGAGCAGGCCATGTATAACCAAAAAGAAAAAATACTGTTCGTCATTCCGGCTGAGCCGGGTTTCTATATCGTGACCCCCTGGCGTGACAAACAGAACGGCAAGTTAAACCTGTTTTCGCTGGAACCGGTAACTGGTTGGTTGCTGAATAAAAAGGTAGAAGGAGGAGATCGCACTCCAATAACTTATGAAGTGCGGGATAAAGACGACAGCGCTGCCATTCTTCATCCGAATGGCGAAGTACACCGCTGCGGGAGAGTATGGGAGAACCTGCATGCCTGGTTGGAGGAATGCCGATGGGAGGATCTACTATGACCCTCACACTGGAAAAAGCTACGCCCACCGGGGAAGTGGGCGCAAGAGGTAATACGACAGCAAATGGCACTCGTATTATAAATGCGGCAACTTTGAACCTGCAATACAGCACGTTCCGGTCCGACACCTACAAAGGCATCACCCGCCACTCGCGCACCTGGTCGTATCTGGTCAGGACCCTGGAGCAGGTCGACGAATACGCCGAGAAAAGGGCTTGCCCCATGATTAAGCTGGCGACCTTCGGCAAAGTGGAATCGGCAAAAGGAGCCTTGCGGCACAGAGCCAACATGGTGGAGATATACGGCATCATCGGCGATTATGACGGCGAACAAGTGAGCATAGCCCGTGCCGCTGATCTATTAGGCGCGCAAGGAATAGAAGCCTTTTTCTATACCAGTGCCAGCCATACCATAGAGCGCCCGCGCTGGCGTGTTGTGGTGCCGCTGTCGCAAGCCTACCCAGTGGCGGACCATGGGCGCTTTGTCGCCATGCTCAATAACGCCCTGGGCGGTATCCTGGCCGCTGAAAGTTTCCAAGCAGCTCAGTGCTACTACTACGGTCGGGTGCATGGCGCTGTGTACGAGACCTGGCGTGTGCAAGGCGACCCGTTGGACTTATTCGACCTGGTGCTAGGCGAGACCTACCCGGAAGGAAAGGCCGCGACAAAGGATCTGACGTGGTCAAGTAAAACCGGACACACCAGTTAAGGGCGGTTAAGCGGCTTTTTCCAATATTTCTGTTTCTGCCTCATATTGATTCGGACTTTTGTATCCCAGATATGAATGCAGCCGCTGACTGT
>Ga0206106_100612_pt1 | contig 16067 bp, 9 predicted proteins | sample 1B1ome_FD_148677 | JGI IMG/M metagenome (GOLD analysis project Ga0206106, IMG submission 148677) | Enriched microbial communities from leaf-cutter ant dump, University of Wisconsin, Madison, United States - 1B110A | ecosystem: Environmental > Terrestrial > Nest > Insects nest > Nest dump | place... | reverse complement strand
GAACACTGCTCATGGGATTACTCCTTTACGCTTTCGCGTTCGGTTGATAAAGATTCGCACCTCTATCAAACCGGGTAATCCCACCTCTTGGCAAGACCTGCTGTCAGATCAAATATGAACTACTACATATGAATACGCCGCGTGCATCGGCACGGTTATCCGCCAGGCCACCTGAGCGCGCCAGTGCCTGTGCCAAAGAAATACCTTGGGTTTCAAAGAGCACTTCTTCATTTTTACCCATTGCCCCCAGTACTGAAAAACTCTGCGGCTGATACAAAGCGGTAATCACATCGCCCAGTTTAAGCAGAATATTCTGCCTCGGATCCCGGATGACCGAGTCGAGCGCCATGGTTGCCGTAATATTGGCGCGTGATAACTGTACAGCCATGCGATTGATGGATTGTTTGACTCCACCGCTTATGGCCAGCGCATCGAGCAGTCGCTCACCTTTGGGTGTCAGTGCCATCAGTGTGCTGTTATTGACTTCGCCCACGATCGTGACATTGGAAGTATTGTTCTTGATGACTCGCACCAGTACCTGGGGTTGATTGGCTTTACCATACAACCGTACGATGATTTCTCTTTCGATCTCCTGGGTAGTGCGCTCCTTGACAGAAACCCGGCCGGCAAACGGTATGGCGATTGTGTTGTCCGACATCACCATTTGTTCAGGAAAGGTAACCCCCCGCGTTGTTGTCGGGCCGGCTGAAGGGTCGAGAACGATTGCACCAAACAGCATGGCGGGAGGAGCTTCCCAGATAGTTACATCGATTACGTCACCCGGGCCGATGATATAATTGTTGGTGGATGAACTCGGGAAAATGTCAGCAAACTGGCCCAGCTTCTTCGCTTCAAAAAGTTTCCTGGCGAGCGTATCGTCGACACTGACCAGTCCGATACCACCCACCTGGCCAGGTTCACTTTTTTTTTTCAGGATTTGCTCCCGGCTTGCACCACTGGCAGAAACCCAGTCCGGCTGGGTTGCACAACCAGACAGCATGCTGATCAGCATCACTCCTGCCAGCAACAGGCCGGTACGAATAAAGTAGTTCTCTACGTTCATATTCTTCTTGTTATCCGGAAAAGAGATCAGTGGAGATCCATCAGTTTCTTCATGACTTCACAGGTATACCGTACGTGCTGGTCGGTATGCATGGCTGACAGGAAAAATCTGAGTCTTGCGGCCTTCTCTTCAACCGCGGGATGGATGACCGGCTGGACATTGATACCGGCCTCGAAGAACTGGTTGGACAGTCGGGCTGCTTTGAGGGAGCTGCCAATGATGGCGGGAATGACGGCATAGCCCTGAGCAAGACCAGTATTGGCACCAAGGGATTGCATCAACTCCAGAAATTGCTGCCCCCGTTCACGTAACCGTGCTACCCGTTCTGGTTCTCGCAGCATGATACGCAGTGCTTCCAGAGAAGCAGCAGCTAGGGAGGACGCCATGCCAACACTGTAAACAAAACCCGGCGTGCATATTTCAGGTGCTCGACGAGCGCCCGTTCTCCGGCAATGTAACCGCCACAACCAGCCAATGTCTTGCTGAGCGTGCCCATCCAGATATCCACTTCTTTACCTTGTACGCCGAAGTGTTCTCGCACCCCTTTTCCTGTTTCTCCCAGCACACCCAGGGAATGCGCTTCATCCACCATCAGAAAGGCTTTATGGCGCTGTTTGATGCGGATGAGTGCCGGTAGATCCGGAATATCACCATCCATGCTGTAAAGTCCTTCAGTAACGATCAGTACACGCTCGAACTGCGCACGGATTTCAGCCAGGATTTGTTCAAGTGCCGCCATATCGTTATGTGGAAATGAACGACGAGTGGCGCCTGAAAGCTGAATCCCCTGCAATACGCTGTTATGAATGAGGCTGTCGTGAATCACCAGATCCTTCGGGCCGAAGAGACAGCCAATCGTGCTGACGTTGGTCGCATGTCCGCTGACAAATACGATGCAGTCATCCACCTCATATAAATTGGCCAGTGCTTCTTCCAGTTTGCGCTGTACCGGCCGCTCGCCTGCCACGAGTCTGCTTGCAGATGCCGATGTACCATAACGATCGATGGCTTCTTTTGCTGCCCGGTTCACGGCCGGGTGGCCGGCCAGGCCAAGATAGCTGTAATTGGAAAAATTAATGAATTCACGTCCACCAATGAGCGTGGTTGCCCCCGCCACACCATCGTGTGACCGGAAAAACGGATTTACCAGACCCAGTCGCTCGGATGCTGCCTTGGGTACCAGCATTTTTTCATAACCGGGAAAGCGATCAAAACGGGTAAAGGCATCCGGGATCGACGAATAACGGGCCGGGTAGTCTGTCAGCACAGGCGCAGCGGTACCCGCCCCCTCCATTTTTCTGCCAAGAATATGATCTATGAGATGTGCCCTGGCTTTCCGGGTGAGACTGGATTTGTTCATGCGATTAAACTTGTTCCTTGTTGAGCAAAATGGCGTACATCCTCACTCAGGATATCGATTTCTTCCGGCCTCAATTCCTCTCCATGCTGGCGGATAAACTCGGTAACCTGGTTGACTGATTGTCCTTCCTCCGGCACATCCCCTTTATTTGTCAGTTTCTCGACGATCCGTGCCGTGACCGTATGAATCGTGGGGGCATCGTTGAGCATCATGACCGGTAATTGAATACCGAAGCGCCATTCCAGCCCGAGAGCAAGTTCGACCGCCATCAGCGAATCCATACCATGGTCATGCAGGGAGCGGCCCGGCTCGATACGATCCGAGTTGATGCTCAGGATCTGTGCAACTTCCTGCAGTACCAGACCACGCACGATTTCTGTCATTTCAGCCTGAGTTTTTCCAGTAATGAGCGTCCGGATATCGATCGATTCGGCCGCTTGAGAGGTGCTTCGTTTGTTCCGGTTGAGAATATCGAAACGGTTACCGGTCGCTGAAGGCAGCAGATGGCTCAGCGTATTCCAGTCGAAATCGGCAGAAATGACAAAGCTGGTTTTGTCATTGAGCGCAACATCCAGTTGTGTGAGCGCTTCTGCGGCCAAAAGAGGTGGTTTACCGAGACGCTGTTCGAGACTGTCTCTGACAATTTCGTTACGCGCCAGGTACCCTGTATCGCCGACAGGTCCCCAGGCAATGCAGGTAGCCGGTAACCCCATGTGCTGGCGCATGGCAGCCAGTCCCTCGAGCCCTGCATTGGCAGCCACATAATTGGCCTGGCCTGGATTTCCGATTGCGGTGGTGACCGAGGAGTACAGAATGAAATAGTTTAGTGGTATGCCGAGCGTAGCCTGGTGTAAATGCCAGGCACCCAGCAGTTTGGTATCCATGACATTCCTGATGTTTCTCTGATCGAGACTGGCAATCAGTTGATCATCGAAAACCGCTGCCGCATGCAGGACACCTTTGAGAGGAGGTAATATTTTTCCGATACGCTCGATGAGCGTATCAACCGCTGCAGCATGTGTGACGTCACAAGCCTGTACAATCACTTTTACGCCTCGAGCAGCAAAAGTTTTGATGATTTCCTTCGCTCCTGGCGTATCCATGCCACGACGCCCTGCCAGCACTAAGTGATCGACACCCCGTTCTGCCAGCCAGCGAGCGGATCCCAGACCAAAACCGGAAAGCCCTCCTGTGACCAGCCATGTGCTGTTTTTTTCAAATCGTATTGCCGGAGCAGATTGCAAAGGCTGTGCGATATTCGGCTGCATATCCGCCAGAGATACGACAATTTTGCCGATATGGCGTGCCTGCTGCATCACACGGAAAGCATCCGTAATGCAACTGGCTGAAAATACCCGATGAGGCAGTGGCGCCAGAGCCTGCTCACGGAACAGTGCCATGACCTCACGGAAGAGCTGTACGGCCAATTTGGGACGCGCGGTCAGCAGCTGATCCGCATCGATACCGAAATAGCTGATATTGTTCTTGAAGGGACGCAAGCCAACCGGGGTATTTTCAAAGAAATCGCGCTTGCCGAGTTCAAGGAAACGGCCGAAGGGTTTCAGTACGTCGAGGCTGCGACGCATTGCTTCGCCCGCGAGCGAATTGAGAACCACATCCACCCCTTCACCCACAGTAGCATCGAGAATATCGTCAGCGAATGCCAGGCTACGTGAGTCGAACACATGATCGGCTCCCAGCAATTTGACGAAATCCCGTTTCTCATCGCTGCCCGCAGTGGCATAAATTTCCGCACCAAGATAACGCGCAAGCCGGATGGCAGCGATACCGATTCCCCCTGCTGCACCGTGAATCAGCACTCTTTCTCCTGACTGCAGAGCTGCCAGCTGCTTGAGTGCGTAATAGACAGTCAGAAAAACCGTGGGGACGGTCGCTGCTGCTTCAAACGACCAATTCTCAGGCAAGGGCGCTACGGCATCCGCTCGCGTGACGATATGGCTGGCAAAGCAGGAAGAACCGAATCCCATGACTGCATCACCGGGCAACAAGCCTTTCACACGCGTACCAACCCGGCTGACGACTCCTGAAAATTCCAACCCGAGGCTGGCACCTGCAAAACCATTTTCGACAGCTTCATCCGGAAGCAGGCCCATGAGGTACATGACGTCACGGAAATTGAGGCCGGTGGCCCGAGTACATACTTCAACCTCATCATCACGCAACTGACGTTTCACATCAGGCAACCAGATGAGGTTGCGCAATTGCCCGGGAACGTGAAAATCAAGATGGAATCGCCTGCTCTTTTCTTCTGACTGCTCTATCGTTCTGATCCGGTTTGTTTCTTCCTGCATAACCAGGCAGTAGCGCGCTGCTGCGGAAAGCACGATTTCATTGCTGCCATCCGGGACAAGCAATTCGTTCACCAGCCGATCTGTCAGATTGGCGGTTGCCGGGTTACACGCCAGATCGATGAGTGTGCAGGCAAGCTGAGGATACTCATTCATGACGACGCGCCCGAACCCCCAAAGCGCAGCTTGTGCCGGACTGGATTCCGACTCGGCCGGACAGCCGGTAATGAGGGTACTGCCATGGGTCACGAGCCAGAATCGAGGTATTTTCCCGATCCGGGCAACGAGCAGCTTCACATCCTCCATCAACCTGGTTACTATGTCTGCAGCATGATCAGGAGCATCGTTCCAGCCTGACAGATAAACGATATGGTCAGTAGTTTGCAGAAGATCCTCGGCTATCTGACTGGTGATAGTCACCTGCTGCCCCGATGATTGCAGTCGACTGCCCAGGTGACCGGCCAGGGTTGCAGAACATCCTTCGTCTGCTACCAGTAGCCACGAAGCAACGACGGGATCGGAGAAAGTCGAGGTGTCTCGCACAGGATTCCTGGCAAGCAGCAGATAGGCTCCCTCGGACAAACCTTCCGCAGCAGGCTCAAAAAATGTTTCTGTATCTGTGAACCCCGTATCCTTCAGCACCTGTTGCCATGTTGCAGGAGGTAACAATGGAGACAGCGGCAGATCCAATGTTTTGTCACGCTGACGCCACCAACCAGGATCGATCCCTTCCAGGAAATGGGTACTCCAGTCTGAATGCTGCTCAGCCAGCAAAAGAATGCCCCCGGCAGCCAGCAGGTGCCGGGTTTGGGCCAGTGCTGTGTGCGGGTTGTTTGTCCGATGTAATGCGTGGTGCAGGACAATGACATCGAACGTATCAGGTAGCGGATGGTCGGCAGTAAGCTTCAATGTGGCAGGTTCATACGTGCCACAACGATGCTGGCATCCTCCTGATATTCAGCCTGCTGACGTGCCTGCATAGCCTCGTCCGGCAAAGCTAAAACATAATCGAAGCGATCTTCGGGTAATGAAGCAACCAGTATTTTCGGCAGTTCACTGGAACCAGCGGTAATTTCCAGAATCCGCAGCCGGCGTGATGTCGACCAGCTGCCCGCCAGATTCCTGAATATCCCTTCAAGAGCGAGCCGCATTCCCAGATAAACCGGATCGTCGTGATAACGCATTTCGGCCACGGGCGAACGTTTCAATTCATCCAACAGTTCCCGCGCATCCGCTTCTCCACACAACAATGCCGGCAGTTGCCGGCCGATTCTTCCCATAAGCGCCAGCTGCGGCAGGCACGCAGGAAAATCATTTAACAATGTTTGCCAGAGTGTTTCCGGCGAAGGCAGATCAGCATCGACGATGACAGACCACTGGCCGGCATTATCTTTACTCAGCAATCCTTCATCGATCAGCAGATTCGCCAGCCAGCGGGCATGGGCAGTTGCATGGGGTCCATCAAAAATGTGCTGCTAATCCAGCGGATGATGCTGTTGAACCTGCCGTACAGCCTGCCAGGCAAACGATAATGCCAACGCTTCGGTCAGCGGGAGTATTTCCTTGAATAAGGCATGACGATCATGCCTGATGCTATCGAATCGCGCTCGTGCCTGATCGATGAGGCCTGACACAGGCAGCATGTCTGTGCTTATATTGTCGAGCGGATGAGGTTTGAGCCAGGGGACAATACGCCAGTTTGATATTTTCTGCTGAACGTGATGCTTGAGGTGGGCAGCACGGAATCGGCAGGTCGAAGCACTGGCGATCAGATTATGCTGATCATCCAGCAGTTCGAAATCTGCCAGTACGGAACGGGTGCCACGACGACATAATCTGGCTCGCAAAAATACTACTTTTCCGTTGCTGCAAAAATTCAGCTTACCCATTTTGACGGGAAGCAGGGCGATCCCCTGCCCGGCATCGATTGCTTCACCCAAAAAATCGATCAGCGACTGGAAGCAAAGATCCAGTATCGCCGGGTGCAACAAATAATCATCAAAATTCGGTAATTCGGGGCAAGACAAAGTAGCCTCGAGCCTGTCTGCCACGATATTTATGCCACTCATGCCCTGGAAAGTCGGGCCATAATCAAGACCAAGTCTCGATGCACGCTGATAATGAGTTTCATGCCGAACATATTCAGCAGGTACTGCGAGCGAATCGATGCGCGCCACAGGCATTCTGCCGGCAGCTTCCAGAATGCGCCCTGAAGCGTGCAACGTCCATTCGTCATCACTGAGCCGCTGACGACTTTTGATCTGGAATCCCCCATCACGCGAATTGAGCATCAGCTGAATGGTACGCGCATGTTCGCCATCAAATACCATTGGGGAGATGATGTCGAGTTGCTCGACGATGAAATGCTTTCCTCCCAGCCATTCACGCGCAGCAGCCAGTGACATTTCGGCATAGGCGGCACCGGGATAGACGATGGCGCCGCCTACCTTGTGATCTGCCAGCCATGGCAAGGTGACTGGATCGAGCGTGTTTTCCCAGAGGGTATCGATACCCGGAATACGCCAGCCCAGCAGTGGATGTACTCGGCGACGATCCAGCGAATGTAATCCCTCATTTGTCCATGGTATCCAGTGCCGTTCCCGTTGCCACGGATAGTTGGGCAGACGGACCGGCCGACCGGGAACAGGGAAATAAGTCTGCAACAATGGTCGCTCGGCAAGAAGCTGTGCACGCAATGCGGCTTCGGTGATTCTCTGCAAACCATCATCATTGCGACGCAATGTCGGGATCACACGTCCCTGAACTTCAGCTGCAGCCAAGCATTCACCCATATACCGCTGCAGAATCGCATGTGGTCCGATTTCAATCAGTACTCTGCAACCCAGTTCGGCAATTCTGTTGATCGCAGCGGCGAACTGAACCGGTTGGCGCACGTTACGCCACCAGTAGTCTGCATCGAGCAAATAGCCATCGATCTCACTGCCGGTAACAGTTGAAACGAAAGTGGCTCTTTCTGTGCGAGCAGGAGCAAGTTCACCCAGCTGTCGAATCAGTATTTTTTCGATGGCATCCATCCGGCGACTATGAAAAGCATAGTCGAGATCGAGCAGCCGGAAGAAAATTCCCCGGGATTCAGCCACGCTCTGTAGACGTTGCAAATCCTCGAGAGGGCCGGAGAGCGTAACACTGCCGGGACTGTTGATTCCGGCTATTTCCACTGCGGTATCGACACCCAACGTGATGATGATTTCCTGTACTGCTTCAACAGACAGACCCACTGCTGCCATTCGGCCTTTTCCACGAGTCAACCCCTGTGCCTGACTGCGAACACAAATGACATGAATGGCCTGCTGCAGATCCAGTGCGCCTGATGCCCATGCAGCCGCAATTTCCCCTACGCTGTGCCCGGTAACGACTGAAGGCTCAATACCCCGCTCTTTAAGCAACAAGGTGACGCCCACCTGGATGGCGAAAAGCAGTGGTTGTGCAACGCGGGTATCACCCAGTCTGGAACTTGCATCTTCTGCTTCCAATTCAGTAATCAATGAGAAACCTGCCCGCGGCAACATCATTCCATCGATTTCACTGAGAATTTCTTTGAACCGGGGAGATTCAGCAAGCAATGCCCGTCCCATCCCTGCCCATTGCGCACCATTTCCCGAGTAGATAAAAGCCACTCCCCCACTCTGCGGTAATTTATCCTCGACAAAAACCGGGGTAGCCATGTCGCTCTTGGCATAACGATCGAGCAGATCGACCGTTGAATTCACCTCGTCTGTGTGCAGCGCCAGCCTTTTCTCCATACGCTCTCGCCGGTAAGCTGCGGCATGGGCAATGTCATAAAATTCCTGTGCAGATTTATCTTTCAGCAGTTCGCCATAACGCTGTGCCATAGCGCGCAAGGCGGCTTCAGTACGCGCAGAAAGAAAGAGTGGCGGCAATGATTCCAAGGTTGATGACGTATCAGTTTTGCTTTCTTGAGGAGCAAATTCCTTTAACAGAACGTGAGCATTGGCGCCCCCGAATCCGAAAGAGTTGACGCCAGCAACCAGTGGCTTCTTCCACCTGCGACTGAATGGCTTATATTTTCTGATCAGCTCCAGGTTAAGCGCCTGGAAATCGATATGCGGATTAGGCGTGTGCAGATGGATTACTGGCGGCGCGCCCGATGTTTGAGCGCCAGTATCGTTTTGATCAACCCTGCCATGCCGGATGCCGGCTCAAGGTGACCAAGGTTGGCCTTGACCGATCTGATGGGTAGCGGTCTGTTACGCTTCTGACCATACACCATACCGATCGCTTTGGTCTCAACCGGATCACCCACTACTGTCCCGGTTCCATGCGCTTCGATGAAATCAACTTCTTTTGATGAAAGCCCACTGCGAGACAGGACCGCACGCATCAATTCAGTCTGGCCATCGCTACTGGGAATGGTAATACCGGTTTTTCGAGCGCCATCGGCATTGAGAATGACTGCATGGATATCATCGCCCTCAGCCAGCGCCTTCTCCAAGGGTTTGAGCAATAGAATGGCGGCGCCTTCTGAACGCACATAACCATCTCCCGAGGCATCGAAAGGTTTGCATCGACCCTCGGCAGACAGCATGGAGGCTTTGGTGAATCCGACAAACGGGTACGGGTGAAGCAACAGATTGACTCCGCCAACCAGAGCCGTAGAGGCTTCCCCGTTACGCAGGCTGTTACAAGCGTGATGCAGTGCCACCAGCGATGAAGAACAGACTGTATCCACGGCCAGTGAGGGGCCGTGCAAATCGAACATGTAAGAAATACGGTTGGCAGCAATACTGAGCGTATTGCCCGTCATCGAGTGTGAGGTGATGGCGGCAAGATCATCCACCTCACACATACCATAATCAAACCCGGAAATTCCTACATAGACCGCGCAATCCGAACCTGCCATGGAAGAAGGGGGAATCCCGGCGTTTTCCATGGTTTCCCAGGTCAGTTCCAGCAAAAGACGCTGCTGGGGATCGAGCACTGCTGCTTCACGCGGTGAAATACCGAAGAAACTCGCATCGAATTCTTCTATATGCGATAGAACGCCTGTCGAGAAAGTGATACTGCGGCCATGCTCTGAACGTTTGTCATACTGTAATTCATCGACGGCCCAGCGATCTGCGGGAATTTGGGTTACCAGATCACATTTTTGTTTCAGTGCGTTCTAGAAATCAGTTTCATCACTCATCTCTCCCGGAAAACGAAAAGCAAAGCCAACGATAGCGACAGGAGATGAGGATGATTTATCAGTACTACCTTCTTGTGTACCAGTGTTCAGTGATTCGCTTCTGCTATCATCTGCAGCATGCTTATTAATGGATCGATCCATTCTTTTTATCCTTCTAAAATGACACCATGTCATTCCCGGTCACTTTGAATGCAGTTTTACTCAAACGTAAAATAAGTGAATATCTGCAAAATTTCCCGCCGGGCCTGCCAATCTCACCTTTATGCCATGAACATACAGATAACTCCCGGAAAGGATAATTCTTTACATGCCAAGGTAAACTTTTGAAGTAACCGGTTACCACCCCTCATTTCCAGAAATGAGGATTGATCACGCTACCTTACTGAGCTTTAGTCATTCTCCAATCACTCGATGAAAATTCTCCACACATCTGACTGGCATATCGGCAAAACCTTATATGGCCGCAAGCGATATGATGAATTTGAAGCGTTTTTCACCTGGCTGGTGGAAATGATCGAGCAGGAGCGGGTCGATGTATTGCTGGTTACAGGTGATATTTTTGATACCAGCACACCCGGTAACCGGGCACAGCAGCTTTATTACCGTTTTCTGCACCGTGTTGCTGCTTCCACCTGCCGGCATATCGTTATCATCGCGGGAAATCATGACTCTCCTTCCTTTCTCAGCGCTCCCAGAGAATTACTCAGCGCACTGGATGTGCACGTTACAGGTGCTCTATCCGGCAATCCGGCAGATGAAGTACTGGTTCTCTGTGATCCGAAAGGTAATGCGGAACTGATCGTCTGCGCTGTTCCACATTTGCGAGATCGGGATATCCGCACAGCAGAAGCGGGAGAAAGTATGGAAGATAAGTCCCGCAAGCTCGTCGAGGGGATACGTGATCACTATGCTGAGGTAGTCAATCTGGCCACGCAGCAGCGCGCTGCACTCTCGCCTTCCATCCCGATCATTGCGATGGGACATCTTTTCGTCGCTGGGGGACAGACCATTGAAGGCGACGGCGTACGGGAACTGTATGTCGGATCGCTGGCGCATGTTCCAGCCGGAATTTTTCCATCCGATATCGATTATCTGGCACTTGGCCACCTGCATGTTCCACAACGTGTAAATAACTCTTCTGTCATGCGCTACAGCGGCTCTCCTCTGCCAATAGGCTTTGGTGAGGCCGGTCAGAAAAAGAGTGTTTGTCTGGTTGAATTCGACCGGCAGGTTTCTGCAACTGGCCCTGCTGCCAAACTGATCAATATCCCGGTCTTCCAGCCGCTTGAACGTATCAAGGGAAACTGGCAGGCAATTGCTGACAGAATCTCTGTACTTTCTGCCGAAAATTCCTCTACCTGGCTGGAAATCATTTACGAAGGTGATGAGATGATTACTGATTTACAGGAACGCCTGCAATCAACCATCGAGGGGTCGCAACTGGAAATTTTGCGCATCAGAAATAACCGGATCATCAGCCAGATACTCGATCAAATCGACGATGGAGGAACACTGGAAGAACTCAGTGTCAATGAGGTATTCGAGCATTGCCTGTCAGCTGCTGCCATCCCGATGGAACAACGTACAGAACTGTGGCACACCTATCAGGAAACCCTCGTTTCTCTCGATGAAGAGGATGTCAGAGCTGAGTGACTATATAAGCGTAATGTCTCTCAAATAACCCGTAATCCGGATGAAAAGCACTGAAGTGAATGGCCTGCCGAGATCCAGACTTTCTTCGTCAATGCCAGCAATATCTCTTTTGCTCTGACGAATCTCATAGTGTTGCACCACAGAAAAACAGGTATAAATATTATAAGGCCCAATAAAAAACCGCCCGTGAAGGGCGGTTATATCTGTTTTGTCATATTTTATTTCTCATCGGTTTGTTCTGCTTTATTCTCACTACTTTGCTCTGTTTTATCTACATTGTCAGGCATGGAATCACGTTCCATCATCATGCTTGGCGGATATTGACCTGGTTTGGGATCTGCACAAGCAGTCAGTGTAGTAGCTGCGAACAGCAATGTTGAGATGATAAATACGAGTTTCATTTTTAGTCTCCTATAAGAAAAAGTACATTACCAATATAGTTCTTCTAACAGTTTTGACTTACTGTCCCCCTTTCAGAAAGACATCTATTTGATACCAAATATGATATGCCTTGTCAAGAATTTTTTAGATGGATGCTTGACAGCATCTCCTTACTACAAGGCAAACATATTAATTATAAAACAACAACTTATATTGATAATCACCCATTGGAAATCAGGAAAAGAAAATAACGCATGCAGATACTGCAGGTACGCCTCAAGAATCTGAATTCACTGGTTGGCGAATGGGAAATCGATTTCACCGATCCCGCTTTTGTATCAGATGGTATTTTTTCGATCATCGGCCCGACTGGTGCGGGTAAAACGACCGTGCTCGATGCAATTTGCCTGGCGCTGTATGGACGTACCCCCCGCCTCGGAAAAGTCAGCAAAAGTGAAAATGAAATCATGTCGCGACAGACGGGCGAATGCTTTGCTGAAGTGACTTTTTCCACCCAATCCGGCCGTTTCCGGTGTCATTGGAATCAGCATCGGGCCCGCAAAAAACCGGACGGAGAATTACAGAATCCCCGGCATGAGCTGGCTGAAGCCGATTCCGGCAAAATCCTGGAAACCCGGCTTGCAGAAGTCAGCAGGCAAATCGAAAACATAACCGGGATGGATTTTGCCCGCTTTACCCGCTCCATGTTGCTGGCTCAGGGAGAATTTGCCGCATTCCTGCAGGCAGCGCCGGATGAACGCGCTCCAATTCTGGAACAGATAACCGGCACTGAAATATACAGCCGTATCTCGATACGTGTGCATGAAATCCGAGCAGCCATGCGTCGGGAACTGGATCGGCTGTCAGCCGAGCTTAGCGGAATACACCCACTGACTGAAGCTGACGAACAGCAATTTCGCACTGAGCTTGCTCAAAAAATTCAGCAGGACAGTGAACTGAATGACCAGATTGCCCGTGAACGACAAACCCTCGCATGGCTGGAAAATATCGCCCGGCTCGAATCGGAATCAAAATTGATCGCGGAACAGCAGCAATCGTGGCTACATCGGAAAGAAACATTTGCGCCTGAAAGCGAAAAACTCGACATGGCCAACCGCGCACTCGAACTGGCAGGCGAATACAGCAGACTGACCTCGATCCGGAACGAACAGGAAACGGACCAGAACCATCTGACCATTTGTATGGAATCCTTGCCTAGGCTTGAGGAGGTTGTCAAACAGGCTGAGCAAACCCTGAAATCCGCCCTCGAACAACTCGAACTCGCACAGACAAAACAGCAGGAAGCTGTCCCGTTGATCCGCAGCGTGCGGGAACTGGATGTTCAGATCCGGGAAAAGGAGTTACCGGTCAATGCTGCGAACAAAGCCATTGCAGAGCAGGAAAAAAGTCGTAACCACCTCCGCAGCCAGCATCAGGAAAGCGAGATTCAGCTTGGCAAGCTGCAAAAAACGCTGGCAGAACTGTCGTTACAACTCGATGCCACTCGGGCGAACGGATCGCTGGTTGAATCACTGGCCGGCCTCCACGAGCAATTCAGTACGCTCAGGCAACTTCATGCGCAATACAACGCCAGACTGGCTGCAATCAAAACCAGCGAGCAGGAAATTGCGGCAACCCGCCACGCAACATACGTACAAACGGAAAAACGGGACACTCTAAACAAGGTACTCGCCCATAGCCAGAATCTATTCGACCAGAAGCAGGCCGAATACAGGCAACTGCTGGAAAACCGCACGCCGACAGACTGGCGGCAGGAAATTGCTGCGCTATCCGAACGCAAATTGCTGGCAACCCGGGCCATTGAAGCCATACAAATACGGGCAGCATCACAATCGGCCTCTGCTGAACTGGAAAAACGCACCAACCTGCTGCTGGCCGAGAAAATACAGCTTGCCGGACAGCTCAAAATGCAGGAAGAAATGCTGACTACACTCGAACGGGAAATCAGCCTGCTCGAAACCCAGGATCTGCTGCTCAGCAAGATCAGGCACTTTGAAGCAGCCAGACAACAGTTGCAGGATGACGAACCCTGCCCGCTGTGCGGCGCGCTGCAGCACCCTTTTGCAACAGGAAACATCCCACAGCCGGATGCAACCTCTCTGGCATTAAACCAGGCAAGAATGGCATTGAAAGCCAAGATCAATGCTGTCTCCCACCTGAAAATCAAACAGGCGGAAATCAGCAAGGATATTGAACAGACTGCTGCCAGACAACAGGAACATCACCAGCATATTCTGGCGAGCGAAACACTGTTACAACAATGCAGCACTACCCTGTTTCCGCACACTACGCTGTCGGATCTGCTATCACAACTGCCCAGATTATTGCAAGAAATCACCGATAAACTGACTCAAAAAACCCGCACCCTGCGATCAGCGGAAACACTGGAAAATGAAATCGGCACACTGCGTGAATCCTTGGATAAAACCAGGGAAACAGCAGCACTTGCCGAACAGGAATTGCAGCGCACGCTGCACAAACAGGAATCCGATACCCGGATACTGGAACATTTCCGGCAGGAAACAGAAATACTCGCCCGACAACAGCAATCTCTCCTGCAGAAACTGCAACAGGAAACTGCGGTGTATCAATCCGAAGAACTGTCATTCGACAATCTGGATCAGATCGAAGTCCGACTGACCGCTCGGCGTGATCAATGGCTGCAGCGGCAGCAGGAAAAAACAGCTCTGGAACAAAAAATAAGCATACTGGAAGTACAAATACGCCATCAGACAACACAACTCCGAGAGCATGAAGAGACACTCCAGCTGCAGCAGGAACAGCTCAGCCAGTTGCAGCAGGAGCTCACCCGGCTGCACGCAGCACGTTTTCAGCTATTCGCCGACAAGCAACCCGATCAGGAAGAACAGTTGCTTGCTGCCGCGGTAAGAACCAAGCAAAAACAGGTGGATGGTGCACGCCAACAACTGGAGGAAGATGCACAGGAGATCAGCAGATTGAAAAACAGAATGGCTGATCTGACTAGAACCATGGCCACCCGCGCCAGCCAGTTGGAAACATTGCTGAAAACCTTTACCGCCCGGCTCGGCCAGTCCGGGTTTACGGATGAAACTGCTTTCACGGGCGCCTGCCTGCCGGAAGAGGAACGCAAACACCTGGCGCAACAGGCTCAACGACTTGCTGACGAAAAAACCGTACTGGATGCGCAACAAAAAGATAAAACCACCGCGCTGGAAACCGAACGACTAAAACACATGACTGATCAGCCCGCGGATTTCCACATGCAGGTACTGGCACAATCCATCACCCGTCAGCAGGCACTTCAGCAGGAAATTGGTGGAATACGACAAAAACTCAGAGACAGCGAACACATCAGACAAAAACAGCAGGAACGATTGCAGGCAATCGAGGCACAGAAACGGGAATGTGCCCGCTGGGATCTGCTGCATAGCCTCATCGGCTCAGCAGATGGCAAAAAATACCGCAATTTTGCCCAGGGGCTGACTTTCGAAGTCATGATCCGACATGCCAACCGACAACTACAAAAACTGTCCGATCGTTATCTTCTGATTCGCGATCCGGTCCGGCCACTGGAACTCAACATCATCGACAACTACCAAGCCGGCGAAATCCGCTCCACCAAGAATCTCTCGGGAGGAGAAAACTTCATCATCAGCCTGTCACTGGCACTCGGCCTATCCTGCATGGTCAGCCGCAATATCCGAGTCGATTCCCTGTTTCTGGATGAAGGTTTCGGCACCCTGGACGAAGAGGCACTCGATACCGCGCTGGAAACACTTACTCACCTACAGCAGGAAGGTAAACTGATCGGGATCATTTCCCATGTTGCCGCACTGCAGGAACGCATCAGCACTCGCATTCAGGTCATCCCTCAATCAGGTGGAAGAAGTGTATTAGTCGGGCCGGGGTGCAGGCACTGCCAATAACAATTCCTGAAACATCATCCTCCTTGCTGTTTTACGGAAGCATTGAAGGAAGATGCAATCGGTAAAACGATATAAAAGTGTAGTAGTTCATATTTGATCTGACAGCAGGTCTTGCCAAGAGGTGGGATTACCCGGTTTGATAGAGGTGCGAATCTTTATCAACCGAACGCGAAAGCGTAAAGGAGTAATCCCATGAGCAGTGTTC